>Ga0210406_10001956_pt1 | contig 24152 bp, 18 predicted proteins | sample IncBWC30MmetaG_FD_155454 | JGI IMG/M metagenome (GOLD analysis project Ga0210406, IMG submission 155454) | Forest soil microbial communities from Barre Woods Harvard Forest LTER site, Petersham, Massachusetts, United States - Inc-BW-C-30-M | ecosystem: Environmental > Terrestrial > Soil >...
TCGACGGTCGACAAGGGAGCCGCGACCATGAAGATGATCAACAGCACCAGGATGACGTCGATGAACGGCGTGACGTTGATCTCGTGCGTCTCGCCGAAATCACCGTCATCATCCAGATCGTTGTCCGCGATCGAAATGCCCATCGCCTACTCCGCCGCCCGCGCATGCACGCCGCCATGGCTGCGGTCGAGATCGCGCGACAACAGCCGCGCCGCCGCGCCAGAGCCCCGGCTGACCAGTTCGAGATAGCCTTTGGTGACCCGCGAGAAGTGATTGTAGATGATGACGGCCGGGATCGCGGCGGCAAGACCGACCGCGGTGGCGAGCAGCGCCTCGGCGATACCGGGCGCCACGACGGCGAGATTGGTGGTCTGCGACTTCGAGATGCCGATAAAGCTGTTCATGATGCCCCACACGGTGCCGAACAGCCCGACGAACGGCGCGGTCGCACCGATGGTGGCAAGCACCCCCATACCGAGCCGGACGCGCCGTGCCTCGGCCCGCGAGATTTCGCCGAAACTCGTGGCCGCCCGCTCCTTGATGCCGCTGTCGCTGGAGATGCCTCCTGACAGGCGCGCCTCGCGCATCGCTGCATTGAGCAGCGACGCCAGCACGCCGTCCTTGCCGCCGATCGCAAGCTGCGCGTCCGCGAGCGACCTCGCCTCTGCGATCTTGCGAAGCGCCTGGCGCAACCTGCGCCGCAGCGCCGCCAGTTCGATCAGCTTGGCGATCGCGATCGTCCAGGTCGCCAGCGAGGCGAAGACAAGGCCGATGATCACGCCCTTGACCACGATGTCGGCCGACATGAACATCGACCAGGGCGACAATTCACGCATCCCCGGCACCGCCGACTTCAGCGCACGCGCCGCGCCATCAGACGAAGCGCCTGAGGGCGAGGCACTTGAAGGCGAGGCGCTTGAAGGCGAAGCGCTTGGAGCCGAAGCACCCGGCGTCTCCGTCGCGGCCGGCGCCGGCAGCGACGACGCCGCCGCGGATGGCGGCACGGCCGGTGTAGCCGGCGTGCCCGCCACGGCGGGAGTTGGCGGCGCCGGCACCCCGGCAGGCTGTTGCGCGAGCGCCATCGAAGCCAGCGAGATCACGGCCAGCGCGGTCATTGATTTAAGAATGGTTCTAAACATTACCGCACCGTCTCCCGATCCAGCACGAGCTTGTGCTTATGCCGGTTAACTTGACTGTTTCAAGGTGATTTCCTGCTGCATCGCGATGTTGAGAGTGAATCTAATGCATGACCTGCAATTGCGAGAACAGAATGACGCAGCGATGAACGGGTCGCGCTTACATTTATTCCTTGCATTTATTCCTTGACGATGATCCCGGTCTGCATATTTGCGCGACCGTCAGGCAAACGGCGCCGCCCCGCGCGATCCCTGCGCGGCGCGGCCCTCTTCGTATCAATCTAGAACCTGTAAGTCGCCCTCACGCGGACGGTGCGCCCCTGCCCCGGCGAAATGTTGTTGTTGCCGTCGGCGGACGCCCAGTAGCCCGCGTTGAAAATGTTCTCGATGTTGAGCTGCGCACGCCAGTGCTCGTTGATCGTTGCATAGAGCGCAGCGTCGAAGCGGACGAAGCCGGGCAATCTCACCGTGTCATCCGACGACGCATAGGAGTCGCCGAAATAGATCACGCCAAGCGCTGCCGCCCAGACCGGATCGATCTGGTATTTGTTCCACCATGCAAACTGGTTGAACGGCACGAGCTGGACGCGATTGCCGGGGAGGATGGTCGTTGAGGTCGCGCTGATGATCCGCGCGTCCGTGTAGGCATAGGCCAGCGACGACTGCCAGCTGCTTGTGACATAGCCCACGAGACTCGCCTCGAAGCCTTTGGTCTCGGTGGCGCCTGACGGGAAGAAGAAGCCGGGGTTATTTCCGTCGGCGATCGGCTGATTGGTCCGGTTCAGGTCATAAACCGCCGTCGAAAACAACAGTTTCGGATTGGCGTTCCATTTCAGGCCGACTTCCTCCATCACGAATTTCTGCGGTTGGAGGATGAGGGTGCCGTCGGTCAATGCACTGAACTGGTCGCCCGACGCCGGCAGGTAGGAGACGCTGTACAGCCCATAGAGCGACAGGTTCTCCATCGGCTTGGCGATCACCGCGGCCTGCGGCGAGAGCTTGTCATCGATCCGCGCCCGGTTGACGTTCACATTCATGTCGAGGGCCGACATGTCGAAGTGATCGAAGCGGACGCCGCCGACCAACTGCAGCCAGCGCGTGACATCGATCGTGTCGCGGACATAGCCTGAATCGACATAGAGACGGTATTTGCTGTTCGAGTCGGCCGCGGTCACGCCGTCGTTGTTGATCGCCGTGTAGTGATGAATGAAGGCGACCGGCCCGAAATAGGTCGGCGCGAAGGGATTTTCGGCGAACGCATTGCTGCCGTTCGGAAAAATACCGGTGTTGCGGACGTCGATGCCGCTCTGCCGACCAAACTCCGTGCCGAAGCCGACCGTGTGGAACAGCGGTCCGGTGAAGGTCTTGTAGGTGAAGTCGGTCTGGTTGAAGATGTTGTCGCGATCGGTCTCGTGCTGGTAGGCGGCGAGGTTGAATGTGGTCTGGGTGGGACTGATGGTGACGGCGCTCCCCGGATACACATTCTGATAGAATTTCTTGTAATCGGCGGCGATGGTGCCGTTGCGGACGGTCAGCCCGTTTTCGAAATCGTGCTCGATGATCGCCATGCCGGTTTGAACATCGGCGCGCGCGACGTTGAGACTGGGACTGCCGAAGAACGTCGTCAGATCGCCATTGGGGGCGAACGGCGTGGCCGGATTGAACCGGGTCGCAGTAGGGACCCCGGCAGGCGTCAGCGACGGGTTGCCACGATCGGCCGTGCGCTCGTCGTGAAAATATTCGTAGCTCAGCTTGATCTTGGTCGTGTCGTTCGGCGCGAGCGTCACGGTCGGATTGATGCCGTAGCGTTCGAGATGGTTGAAGTCGCGCCAGCCGTCGGCGCCTTCGTAGAAGGCGTTGATGCGCGCCGCGACGTTGTCGTTCACCAGTTGGCCGGCATCGAGGCTGACGCGGCGGTCGCCGAAGAAGCCGGTCTGGGCGCTCGCTTCATAGATACTCGTCCCGTCGGCCTCCTTCAGCGTGCGATTGACAAGCCCACCGCCTGAGCCGCGCCCGAACGTTAGCGTGCTCGGCCCCTTCAGCACCTCGACGCTCTGCGCATTGTAGAAATCGCGGAAGTACTGAACGTCGTCGCGGAAACCGTTGACAAAGAAGTTGGCGCTGGAATCGACGCCGCGGATCACGAGCTCGTCGCGATTGCCCTCGCCCTGATGCACGGCGACACTGGGCACGTAGCGCGTCACGTCGGTGAGATTCTGGTAATTCTGGTCCTTGATCTGATCCTTGGTGATGACGCTGATCGACTGTGGAATGTCGACCAGCGGTGTGTTGGTCTTGGTCGCGACCGAAGTGCTGTTCTGATAGATGCCGACCTGCCCCGTGCGCGCATCCTGCGATACCGCGAAGGCCTTCGGCAGTGCCGGCGCCTGCTGCGGTTGGTGCTGGGCTTGCACGGCGCGCTGAGCCCCGTGATCGGCGCGGCGCGCGGGCGCGCTGTTCGAACGGTGTTGCCTCGGCGCGGTGATTTCGACCGGCGGAAGCTGAGACTCCGGCTTCGGCGCCGCATCACCGGCCGATTGCGCCATCGCTGCCGGGATGCCGCCGCCCATAGTGGCGATCACGGCGACACTTGCCGCAGCCAAAAACCTGCGGTTCAGTTTGCATGCACCGGCCAAGCCGGCGCCTCCGCTCAAACCAAGCGAAGCCGTTTCTACTTTTGTCCTGTTCATTCTCATTCCAGCGCCCTAAGCACGCGATTCAGTCGGTTGACATGTTCAGAGCATCACAATCGGTGCCGGCCTCTGGAGAGATCGATCAACGCGAACGCAAGCTCTGCATCCCTGAACTCCGCTGCAATGCGCCCATTCCCTTACCTTGGGTTTGAATAGTTCGAGCTTGAAATCGATCTAATCTGAAGGGATTCTAAATCGCGCGCACGCAGGCCCTTCGAAGTCGCTTCGAAGTTCTCGAAGTCCCCTTGAGATTCCTTGGGGATCAGACCTCGGCCCAGCAGCGAATCAGGTTGTGATAGATGCCGGTGAGCTTGACTGTGTCCGGATCGTCACGCCCCAAACGCTTCGCCAGATCCTGGATGGCGGTGTCGAGATCGAAGATCATGCTGCGGGCGTGCGTTTCACGAATCATGCTCTGCAGCCAGAAGAACGACGCCACCCGCGCGCCGCGCGTCACCGGCGTGACCAGATGCAGGCTCGATGCCGGATAGAGCACGAGATCACCGGCCGGCAGCTTGACCTCGTGGGTGCCATAGGTGTCCTCGATCACCAATTCGCCGCCGTCATAGTCTTCCGGCTCGGCGAGAAACAGCGTCACCGAGAGATCGTTGCGGATGCGCAAGCCCGTCAGCGGATCGCCGCGCACCGCATTGTCGACATGGACGCCGAAATGGTGCCCGTCGGCCGCAACATAGCGATTGAACAGCGGCGGAAAAATCTGCAGCGGAATTGCTGCCGACAGAAATCTCGGATTGGCGGTCAACCGAGATGATGCGGTGACCGAGCTTGCGCGCGACCTCGCCGTCCGGGGGCAATTGTTCGTTGCGCTTGACCATCGCCGATTGCGCGCCGGCGGTGGAGCGGCCGTCCTCCCAGGAACAGCCGTCCATGATGCGGCGGAAATCCGCCACATCGGCCTTGCTCAACACGCCCGGTATGCAGATCAGCATCGCGGCAGCGCGAGTGTTAGAACCGCGCCGAGACGACCAGATAGGCGGCCCGTCCGGGCGCCTCCAGCACGAAGGGCGTCGCGCTCTGATAGAGCGCGTCGTAGTAGCGCTTGTCGAAGATGTTGTTCACAAACAATTTGACCTTCCAGTTCTGATTGAGCTTGGCTTCGGCGAACGCATCGAAACGCCAGTAGCTCGGCAGCGAGGTGCCCTGGTTCGCCGCGAGCAGCGTGCCGCCGTAGATCTTCGAGCGATAGACCGCCTGCCCGCCGATCTCCCACATATCGCTGAGCTGATATTTGGTGAGCATGCTGAAGGACTGGTGCGCGATATTGGCGAGCGGCAGCCCGACATTGGTCGGGTAAAGCAATGGCTGAGGCGACGGAGCCAGCGACTTCGTCACCTCCGACTGCATCAGCACCAGGCCGCCGAACACGCTCCATTTGCTGGTGATATTGCCGCCGATGCCGAGATCGATGCCGCGAATGCGATAGGCCGCGCCGGCCGTGATGCAGGAGACAGTGCCGATCGTCGCTGGAACCGTGACGGGATATGGACAGGTCGCGGTTTGCGTCGCCAGCGTGATGTTCTGCGATTCGCGGGCATTCTCCTTTTCCGTCTGGAACAGCGCGGCCGTCACCAGCAGATGGCGATCGAACAACTCCCACTTGGTGCCGACTTCGATCGCCGTGTTCTTTTCCGGTCCGAAGATTTGGTTCGAAGCGCCGTTGAGAACAGGGGCAAGGCCGCCATAGGCGGTGCTGGTGCCGTCGAACTCGGCGCCGACCGGGTTCGACGAGGTCGCATAGGCCGCATAGACGCTGCCATTCGGCAGCGGCTTCAGCGTGAGGCCGAGGTTGAAGTTCGGCAGGCCGAACTCCGCCGCCTGCGTGCCGAACACGTTCGCGACGCTGTTGACGGTGCCAAACCCGCTGGTCTTGATATTGTAATCGTCGAAGCGAATGCCGCCATTCAGGATGACGAGGTCATTGTAATTGGCCGTATCGATCAGGTAACCGCTCGTGGTGTCGATCGCGATCTTGGTCGGGAATCCCGATAGACTCGGCGTCGTGCTGAACGGCAGGAAAGTGTATTGCGGAGCGAAGATGCTGACGCCTGACACCGACCCGTTGCCGCTGGCTCCGCCAGGCAACGCCTCCGAGCTCAGCCCGGTGTATTTGTCGATGCTGGAGATTTCGCGCGATACTTCCACGCCGCCCACCGCCGTGTGCCTGAAGCCGAGTCCATCGTTGAACTTGTAGGTCGCCTCGCTCTGGTTCGCGATGACATCGGTGCCCTGAAAGCGGCTCTGCGGGTTGGCGCTCAAGGTCCACGCCGCCGGATTTGGGTTGGTGGTGACCGGCGATTCCGGAAGCGTGCCGATATAGTTCTGGGTCGAGCGCGACACCCTGATCTTATCGGTGAAGGTGAGATCGGGGGTTATCTGAACCTCGGTGTTGATGGTGCCGAAGTCCTGCCCTGTCCTGAAGAAGTCGCGGTTGACGAATCCATAGAAGTTGTTGCGGTTGACGCCGAAGTCCGGGAATGGGCCGCCGGCCGTGCTGGTGTAGATATTCCCGGGCGCGGGAGAACCGGGCCGGTAGTAAGGCACGCCGAAATCGGGAATCCCGGTCAGCTCAGTGTGGACGTAGTTCGCCGTGACCTTGACCGCATCGATCGGCGCCCAGTTCGCGGCGACGAAGGCGCCGTTGCGATCGTCGGTGACATAGTTGCGGCCGGCGACGCCGGCATCCTGGAACAGGCCGCCGGCACGAATCGCGAGTGTCGGGCTGATGACCTGGTTGACGTCGAGCGTCACGCGCTTGGTCTTGTCGGTGCCGAACGAGCTGTCCATGTTGTAGAAGCTGCCCGCGGTCGTCGCCTGCTTGGTGACGATGTTGATCGCGCCGCCGGTGGTGCCGCGACCGGCGAACGACGAGCCGGGCCCGCGCAGAATTTCCACCTGCTCGGTGAAGAAATTCTCACGCACGCTGACGCCGGGATCGCGCACGCCATCGATGAAGATGTCGTTGCGCGCGTCGAAGCCGCGAATGAAGAAGCGGTCGCCGAAGGCATTGCCGCCCTCCCCGGTTCCGAGCGTCACGCCTGCCGTGCTCAGGATCGCCTGCTTCAGCGTGGTCGCGTTCTTGTCCTCAAGCACTTCCTTGCTGAGCACGGTCACCGTTTTCGGCGTATTGAGCAGCGGCTCCGGGAATTTGCTGGACGATTGCAGATGATCGACCTTGTAGGGCGCAGCCGGATCCGCATAAGGATCGCGGTCCGCCCGCAGGCCGCCGGCATTGGGATATGGCACGGGTGCGGTCTGCGTCATCGGCGACCGCACCGCGCGCCGCAGCGCGTTGCGAACGCGGATCTGCTCCGAGGATGGTTTCCCCGCAGCGGGACGCGGCTGAGCGACCGGCGCATCGACGGTCACCGGCGGCAGGTTTGATTGCTGCGCCTCTGCGCTCGAGAACGATGCGACAGCGATCAGTCCTGCGACCGCCGTAACCTTCCCCGAGTTGTTTTCGATTCTCTCATCAACAAGCTCGACCATCGCGATCGAACGCAACGATCGCGGTGTTACAGTCCGCCCCATTTCACGCGCCCCAAATTCCAATTGTCACTCCGCGCCTGCCGATCAGGGCAACGCGCGATAATTTTTTTGGTATCGAGGGGAATAAATCGGGTCAATGCGAACGGGTCGAAGAAGCGCTTGAATACATCCAGATCGAATCGATTCTAAAATGCGACATTGCAATCGTTCTAAAGAAGCTTTGTAGGCGTTCCAAAATCGATCGCGCAGGCAGCATCAAGCGCGATCGTTCAATCAAGCCGCGGGGTTTTCATCGATCAATCGCTGCTCGGCGGCTTCATCAGCGAGAACAATTCATCGATGGTCTGCTGCGCGATCAGCCGCACGCGCTCGGTATTGTCCATGCCGGCGATATTGATTCCCTTCACCACCGCTCTGATCTCGTCGCGAAAGTCAGTGAGGAATCGCAATGGATCCGGCTTGTCATTGGCGACGCGCGCGATCAGGCCCGTCACCAAAATCTGGCAGGCGATCATCTTCCCGTTCAACTCATCCATCACGTTGCTCCCATGCACCCGCCCGGCGGCGTGGTATGAAGGAGCTGCGATCGGGTCACAACGGCGCAGCAGCACCTATCACTTAGAAGAGCTCGCAAATGCGGACCGCAAAGTCGCGGCCAAGACCGCCCGCCCGCGTCGCAGCGAATGACGATGCGAGACTCGTCGCGCGGATGCTCGCGCGGGCTGCGACTTGTCCGAGTCGCTTTGGCCGACTTACTTTGTGCGCGTCACTTTGGCCGCGTCGCGTTGACCGTGTTAGCTGCTCCCTTACTTGGCCGCGATATGTCCGGGAGGCTCGGACAGTTTCTTGATGCGCTCCTTGATGTCGCGCAGCGTGTCGAGGCTGGTCTGGAGCGCATCCGCCGGCACGTCTTGCAGGACATCGGTCGCAATCGCACTGCGCAGGCCGTCGAGATCATCGACGAGCTGCCGGCCGCGCGGCGTCAGGAACAGACGGTTGGCACGCCGATCCTTCGGATCATGCCGCCGTTCCAACAGCCCGTGTTCGACGAGCCGGTCGAGCAGCCGCACCAGCGAGATCGGCTGCAATTCGAGAACGTCGGCGAGATCGACCTGCGACAGGCCCTCCTGATCGCGCAGGCGGAACAGCACAATCCATTGCGCGCGCGTCGTGCCGCAGGTTTTTGCACGCTGATCGATATAGTTGCGCAGGAGCCTGGAACTCTCAACAAGTTGTGCAATTAACTGGCGTTTCAGATCGAGCGACATCGGCTTTTGCGTTCCTCAAAGCTTGCCAATTGTTTAGAATTCTCCAGCCGTCATGTGTTTACACATTAAGTGCATGCATACTATATCTGGATATGCTGGGAACGGTCTAGAAGACCCATTATTCTTGTAATTTAGCGAACGAGTAGCGAACGAGCCACCATGAGGAAGTCGCGGACAGTCTCCTGGATCTTGCTGGTCGCGGCGGTCGCCGCCGCGGGCTATTTCGGCTGGCAGCGCTTCAGCCCCGCAGCCGCGACCAAGGCCGAGAATGCGCAGAAGGCCGCGGCGCGCAAGCCACCGGTTCCCGTCACAACAGCCACCGTGGAACAGGCGGATTTCCCGGTCTACCTGACCGGGCTCGGCACGGTTCAAGGCTTCAATACCGTGCAAGTCCGCACCCGCGTCGATGGCCAGATCGACAAGGTCGCCTTCCAGGAAGGCCAGCTCGTCAAGCAGGGCGACCTTCTCGTCGAAATCGACCCCCGGCCGTTCCAGGCTGCGTTCGATCAAGCGAAGGCGAAGAAGGCGCAGGATGAAGCCAATCTCGCCAATGCCAATCTCGACCTGCAGCGCTTCACCAAGCTCGGCGAATTCGCGACGCGGCAGCAGACCGACACTCAGCGCTCCACGGTCGCGCAACTGACCGCGCAGATCGCCGCCGACGAGGCCGCCATCGCCAACGCCCAGACCCAGCTCGACTACACCCAGGTGAAGGCGCCGATCTCCGGCGTCGCGGGGCTGCGTCAGGTCGATATCGGCAATATCGTCAATGCGGCCACACAGACGGGCATCGTCTCGATTGCCCAGATCGAGCCGATCGCGGTCATTTTCACCGCGCCGGAAGATCAGCTACCTTATATAAATGAGCAGCAGGCGGCGAGCCCGCTCAAGGTCATCGCCATCACCACCGACGGCAAGAAGCCGCTCGCGGAGGGCAAGCTCGCCGTGATCAACAATCAGGTCGACACGACCAGCGGGACGATCCGGCTGAAGGCGGTGTTCGACAACAAGGATCACGCGCTGTGGCCGGGCCAGTCGGTCTCGACGCGGCTTCTGGTAAAAACGCTGAAGGGTGCGACGGTGGCTCCGGACGATGCCATTCAGCATTCGACCAACGGGCTTTATGCTTATGTCGTCAAGCAGGACAACAAGGCCGAGCTGCGTAAGGTCAAGGTCAGTCAGTCGATCGACGGCCGTTCGGTAGTGGACGAAGGATTGAAGCCGGGCGAGCGGGTCATCACGGGCGGTCAGTTCAAGGTTCAGCCCGGAACGACCGTCACGACGGCGGTCGCAAGCTCTGATCCGGCGTCCAGCAAGGTGCAGCAGGAATGAACGGCGGCGGAATCTCAGCACCCTTTATTCGCTATCCGATCGGCACCTCGCTGCTGATGGCGGGGATCCTGTTTGTCGGTCTTGTCGCCTACCCGCTGCTGCCGGTGGCGCCGCTGCCGCAAGTCGACTTTCCGACCATCCAGATCACCGCGACCTTGCCGGGCGCGAGCCCCGAAACCATGGCCTCGTCGGTCGCGCAGCCGCTGGAGCGGCAGTTCGCGCAGATTCCGGGCATCGCCCAGATGACATCGACGAGCTATCTCGGGACCGCGGCGGTCACCATCCAGTTCGATCTCAACCGCAATATCGACGGCGCCGCCAACGACGTGCAGGGCGCGATCAACGCCGCCAGCGGCCAGTTGCCGAAGAACCTCCCCTCGCCGCCGACCTACCGCAAGGTCAATCCGGCGGATTCGCCGATCCTGTTGCTGTCAGCCTCGTCCGACACGCTGCCACTCACCACGGTGAGCGACGCGGTCGATGCCCAGCTTGCGCAGCAGATCAGCCAGATTTCCGGCGTCGCGCAGGTCGTCATCGGCGGCCAGCAGAAGCCTTCGGTCCGCGTCCAGGTCGACCCTGCCAAGCTGGTGGCCAAGGGATTGTCGCTGGAAGATGTCCGCGCCCAGATCGCGATCACCACCGTCGACAGCCCGAAGGGCAATATCGACGGCGACAAGCGTGCCTACACGATCTACGCCAACGACCAGCTCCTGGACGCGAAGGACTGGAACGACGTCATCATCGCCTACCGCAATGGCGGTCCCTTGCGGATCCGCGACATCGGCCAGGCCGTGACCGGGCCGGAGGACGCCAAGCAGGCGGCCTGGGCGAACGGCAAGCGCGGCGTGTTCCTGGTCGTGTACAAGCAGCCGGGCGCCAACGTCATCGAGACCGTCGACAAGATCAAGTCGACGCTGCCGCGGCTGGTCGCCGCGATCCCGCCCGCGATCAAGATCGAGCTGATCAGCGACCGAACCCAGACCATTCGCGCCGCGGTCGAGGACGTCCAGTTCACGCTGCTCTTGACCATCTTCCTCGTGGTGATGGTGATTTTCGTCTTCCTGCGCAGCTTCTGGGCAACCGTCATCCCGACCGTGACCGTGCCGCTGGCGCTGCTCGGCGCCTGCGCGCTGATGTGGGTGTTCGGCTATACCCTCGACAACCTGTCCCTGATGGCGCTGACCATCGCGGTCGGCTTCGTGGTCGACGACGCCATCGTGATGCTGGAGAACATCTCCCGCTATATCGAGGAGGGCGAACGGCAGCTCCAGGCTGCCTTCAAGGGCGCGAGCGAAATCGGTTTCACCATCGTCTCGATCAGCGTCTCGCTGGTGGCGGTGCTGATCCCGTTGCTGTTGATGGGCGGCATCATCGGCCGCCTGTTCCGCGAATTCGCCGTCACCTTGGCGATGACGATCTTTGTCTCGATGGTGGTGTCGCTGACGCTGACCCCGATGATGGCCTCGCGCTTCCTGCGCGCCCATGGCGAGACCAAGCACGGCAAGTTCTATCAATGGAGCGAACGCGCGTTCGACGCGATGCTCCATGCCTATGAACGCGGCCTTGACCTTGCCCTGCGGTGGAAGCTCGTCACGCTGACGATCTTCTTCGCGACGCTGGGGCTCTCGGTCTATCTGTTCATCGCCATCCCCAAGGGATTCTTCCCGCAGCAGGATAATGGCCTGATCACGGCCACATCCGAAGCCTCTCAGGACATCTCCTTTGCCGCGATGCAAAGCCGCCAGGAGGAGCTTGGCAAGATCGTGATGGACGATCCGGCGGTGGCCACCGTCGCGATGGCGATCGGCGGCAGCGGCCGGGCCGGCAACAACGGCAATTTGTTCATCACGCTGAAGCCGCGCAACGAGCGCGACGTGACCGCCCAGCAGGTCATCGCGCGGCTGCGTCCCAAGCTGGAAAAGGTCGAGGGCGCCCGTCTCTATATGCAGGCGGCGCAGGACGTGCGTCTCGGCGGCCGCCCGACCCGCACGCAATTCGAATTCACGCTGCAGGACGCCGATCTCTCCGAGCTGAGCACATGGGCGCCGAAGATTCTGGCCAAGATGCAGACCTTGCCGCAACTGCGTGACGTCGCCACCGACCAGCAGAGCGAAGGCACGACGCTGGAGCTGAAGATCAACCGCGACACCGCCTCGCGCTACGGCATCCAGCCGCAACTGATCGACGACACGCTCTATGATGCGTTCGGCCAGCGCCAGGTCACGCAGTATTTCACGCAGCTCAACAGCTATCACGTGATCCTGGAGATCCTGCCCGAGCTGCAGGGCAACATCGACACGCTCAACAAGATCTATGTGAAATCGCCGCTCACCGGCGACCAGGTGCCGCTGTCGACCTTTGCGACCTGGACCAGCGTGCCGGTCCGCCCGCTCTCGATCAGCCACCAAGGCCAGTTCCCGGCGACCACCATCAGCTTCAACCTCGCCCAAGGCGTGGCGCTCGGCCAGGCGACCGATGCCGTGCAGAAGGCGATGACCGAGCTCGGCGTGCCGGCGACGCTGAATTCGAGCTTCCAGGGTACCGCGCAGGCGTTCCAGCAGTCGCTCGGCACCGTGCCGCTGTTGATTCTCGCGGCGCTGGTCGTGGTCTATCTGATCCTCGGCATTCTCTACGAGAGCTACATCCACCCGATCACCATCCTGTCGACGCTGCCGTCGGCCGGCGTCGGCGCGCTCGCGATCCTGATGGCGTTCGGATATGACTTCAGCCTGATCGCGCTGATCGGCATCATTCTCTTGATCGGCATCGTGAAGAAGAACGGCATCATGATGGTCGACTTCGCCATCGCGGCCGAGCGCGACGAGCACATGTCGCCCGAACAGTCGATCCGCCAGGCGGCGCTGTTGCGCTTCCGCCCGATCATGATGACGACGATGGCCGCGCTGCTCGGCGGCGTGCCGTTGATGCTCGGTACCGGCACCGGATCGGAAATCCGCCAGCCGCTCGGCTATGCGATGGTCGGCGGCCTGATCGTCAGCCAGGCGCTGACGCTGTTCACGACACCGGTCATCTATCTCTATCTCGACAAGCTCTCCAACGCATTCGCGGGCTGGGGTCGCTCCGACACGGGCGAAGACGAGCACGCCGGCACCGAGCGCGACGCAGTCAAGGAAGCCGCCGAGTAGGCCGCACGAGACCTTCTTCGCGGTCTCGGAGACGGACTCGAGACACCGCGCTCGGACCGAGACAGCAGACAGACCTCACCGGTGGACAGAATTACGCTCCGCCAGCCGCTTCTGAAGCCGTGCTCGCTCCTTGGCTGCCTCGGCCAAGCCACCCGCGATCTGGCTGCGAGCAAGGCCTATATCCCTTAGCTCGCGGTCGGAAAAAGTCCGCAGAATGGTCAGATTGGCTTGATGTTCGCGCTGCGCGATAATGGCGGCAACGAAGTTGTTGACGACCCGAGCAAAACGCCGGGCAAAAAGCCTTGTTGACCTTTGAACCGCAATCGGGGTCGGCGCAGTGATGTTGCTTAGAATGCTCATGGTGAACCATCACTCTAAGAGTTCGGTCCCCCTTCTCCACCTGCACACTGCAAGCGGCACGCCTCCAATGCTTTCAGATAAGAATGAATCTTTCTTTGGATTAGCCTGAGAACAATCACTTAGACGTGCAGTTCTCGTGAACAATCTATGCCGACTCGCAGCCGATCTGCTCCCGGCAGCGGAAGCCCTGCACCGCGCGGAAGTGACGGCCGTAGCCCAGACCCGTCATGTCATCATGCCGCGCCTGAAAGAAGCGCAAGTCAGCCTGAAAGCTGACTTGCGGAAGAACGGCTTCGAAGGAGGCAAAGAAAATTGGCCAAGAGCTGATTCTACGGCAGCCAGCGCTTGATCCACAAATTACCAGCCACCACCACCCCAACCGCCGCCATACCAACCGCCGCCGCCCCAGCGGGCGCCGCCCCAACCGCCGCAGCAACAGCACGGTGGCGGAGGTGGCGGAGGCGGAGGAGCGCAGCAGCAGCCGCAGCCGCCGCCCCAACCTACATTGTCCCAACCGCCGCCGCCCCAACCGCCGCCACCCCAACCGCCGCCACCCCAAGGGCCGGGGCCACCCCAGCCGCGACCCCAGCCGCCTCCACCGAACCCAGGACCATAGAAACCACCTGCTTGGACGCTAGTGGGAACGGAGGCGGCAGCGAGTGTGAGGGCCGCTGCGAGCACAGCGGTTATCTTGCGTAACTTCACCAACATGACACGTCTCCCTTGGATTTCTTTTTATGGGGGCGAACCCGCATTTGGATTTTTGTCGACGAACTCAGACGTCAAGCAAGGCATGAGCTGAGATAGTTGAGTTCATCATTGGGAAACCATGGGATCTTTGTCCATACACTCGATAGAGTGGGGTATACGCCCATCCTGGGGGGACATCACCGAAACGGATGGCATCAAGACGCCGGCGCTTCCGCGGAATCGCCCTCGTTGATACGCCAACGGGCGTTTATGAGGCCGCTGGACCGGAATCACGACGGTCCTCGGATTCACCATGTCGCGAGATAGCCGGCTGGAACATCGCGAACGATCGTCGGCGTTCGACCATCAACTCCAATCTCTCCGTTTCCCGCGACGCGAACAGTCTGTCCGCGGCCGCTCTCGCTTTACCCAAACGGCGGATTGTCCAAAACGATAATCCGGATTATCAGTACCGTCGTCTGATAGTGAGAGGCAAGCTGGATGCGGTCTCCAGATCTGGACTTTCCGGGCGTCACCCCCGCACGCCAGAAGCGGAGCCGGGAGACGACGCTCGCTCTTTTGAAGGCAGGCCCCGACATGCTGCGCACGCACAGCCTTGCGGAGCTTTCGATCGAGGTCTTGTGCCGCGAAGTCGGCGCCACCGTCGGCGCATTCTACAGCCGGTTCGAAAGCAAGGACGCCTATTTCAATGTCCTGATCGAACTTGCGGCGCGCGATGGCGCCCGCTCGCTGTCGCGGGTTCCCACCGGCGCCAAATTGAAGGATGTCGACCTCGCCAAGCTCTGCGCGGCGGTGGCTCAAGGCGCGACCGCCTGGATGCGCGATCACGAGGGCGTGCTGCGCGCCGCGCTCCAGCATAAGGGAACACGGCCAAACGAATGGACGCCGTTCAAGCGGCTGGCGCGCGGCGCAACGGCCCGCGCAACGCCCCTGTTCCTGGCGGCCATGGGAAAGGACGGCAAGGCCGCCAAGACGCGCGCGATCGCGTTCGCTTTTCAGGTGATGTTCGGAACGCTGGTCAATGCGATCCTCAACGACCCCGGGCCGGTCTCGATCCACGATAGTGAGATGGAGGAGCGGCTTGGGCTCTGCCTGTTCCGTCTCCTGCAGGCCGAAGTGACAGCGCCGCCCGCTCGCAAACCTCAAGCCGAGCCGAGATAGGCCCTCTGCACCTCCGGTCCACAGCGAGCGTCGCCGCCGCTTCATTGCTGTTCGTCACGAGCCCTCACTCGATCAAGCGAGGGCTCGAAAGCCGGACAGGCACTACGAGGTCGCAGGCGTTGTTGCGAGTTCTGTTATATCGTAGCTGGCGCTGTTGTCGCCCGCGCCCTTAAAGGTGACTTGTTCGGTGATGCCCAAATTGTCGGTCACGCTGAACACCGTGCCGCCGCCGGAGACATTCAGCACAGCGCCATCGGGCAATTTGAAGCTGCCATCGGAGCCGTTGGCCATGCCGGGTGGTGTGATGTCGTTGCCGCTCGGATCGGTGATGGTCAACGAGTTGTCGGTACTGGTAGAATTCTTTTGCGAATAGCTGACATTGTAGCCATCGACGGTAACGGTGGCGGTATATCGCGGGGGATTCGGCACGATGAAACCATCGTGGTTGAGGTTGATGCTCGTATCACCCGCCTTGGTGACGGTAATGCTCATATCAGCCGCGACGGGGACCTTATTTGGATCCGATGTCAAAGTGTTGTTGCCCGACGCCACAATGGGCTTATCGCCGATGTCGGTATAGTCCATGTATTTAACGTAGTCGCTTATGGACATACGGATAATGCCATCGCCCGGATCGTCGCTGATGCCAGGTGTGTAGCCCCAAGGATTGCGTACGTCCACGTACCAATTGCCGTTGGCATCTTGATTGACGTCTACGACTGAATATTGATGCGATCCAACGATACACGCGCCACTGGGCAGGGTTTGGTCTTGGCGCCCGCCGGTGAATACAGTTTTGCCATCGTTGATGGCTTGCTGCATCGACTGCGCCAAAGTGGCTTGTCGTTCTGGCGTGTTGATAGAGGAGTTAGCGATGCTTCTGGCAGTCGCACCGGTGAGGGCTTCGTAGAAATCGTTGCTTGAGCCGCCGTCGTTCAGCGCCGCGTAACCACTGTGGGCCACATTACCTGTAATGTGAAACACATCGTTGTATTTGGCGAACGCTTTTTCGATGATACTCGCCCAGTTGGCCTGATTGTTGGGTCCCCCAACACCCGCCAAACTGCCATCCGAAGCCAGCGGCACCTGGTTGTTCACCGTGACATCGACGGGAGCCCCCTCGGGGGTGAAGAGATGCACGGTGTATGTCCCATCGCCGTTATCATGCACCATCTTTTTGACGAAGTCCGGATCCTGTGCCGCCAATGAGCCAAGTGTTGCATCGAAGAAGCAATCACCAACGTCGTGCTGATCAATGTCCTGCGGAGAAGGGCTGCCGTTCGGAAACAAGCCGAAACTGCCTGGCGTTCCCATGGAAACTGTTTTACCGGGCACGTTGAATTGCGGCTCCACGTTCGGATCGGCAAGCTGCGCCTTGATGTCCGGCGGGACCGAAGGCGGTGTCGGCTCGGCCTCGCCACGGAGGCCGCTAATAACCCCCTTCAAGCCCTCCGGCGGCGACTTGGCGCCATCGCCCGTGACGCCGCCAAGAATCCCGTTGATGCCGTCCGGTATCGACTTATCGCCGTTGTTGGTAGAGAACATTTGCGTCTTGACGGCTTCGAACTGCTTTTTGAGATCCCTGTCATCCGCAGGCGCATGACTTGAAGTCGCCCTTGTCTCAAGCCTATTGGGCGCGTCCATGTAACTATTCAGCATGCCTGAACTCCAAAATCGGTCGCCTGGCGGTCTCATCGCCAGCGGCGCCCCGGGCTCCTGATCCTCGCAACGCTCCCGCGAAAGTGCCTGCGGCTTGTTACAATCTCACGTCGATTTGCTCGAATTTGGTTACATCTGCAATGTCGAAGAACAAACCGGCACAGCGCGGTACCCAAACAGAATGGATGGAGCCCATGACCTTGCGCGTTCAACTCGAAGCTGTCCTGCTTCTGCTGCCGTGAAGCGCACGGGTTGAAGGCCGCCCGCAAACCTCAAGCCGAGCCGAGATAGGCCTTCTGCACCTCCGGGTCCACGGCAAGCGCCGCCGCCGTGCCGGACAGGACGCTTTTGCCGACCTGCAACACGGTCGCGAAATCGGAGACTTCGAGCGCAAGCTCGATCGACTGCTCGGCAAGCAGGATCGTCAGCCCCTCCCGGTGCAGCCGGCCGAAGGTCTCGTACATGGATTCCACCACGGCCGGCGCAAGCCCGAGCGACGGCTCGTCCAGCATCAGCAGCTTCGGATCGCTCATCAGCGCGCGGCCCACCGCAAGCATCTGCCGCTCGCCGCCGGACATGGTGCCGGCACGCTGATTGCGCCGCTCCTTCAATCGCGGGAAAATCTGATAGACCCGTTCGAGCAGCGCGGCCGCGCGCGCCTTGTCGCGCAACGGCGTCGCGCCGAGCAAGAGATTGTTCTCGACGCTCTGCTGCACGAACAGCCGCCAGCCTTCCGGCGACAGCGCGAGCCCCTTGCGCACGATCGCGAACGCGCTTTGGCCGGCGATCTCCTCGCCGCGAAAGCTGATCGAGCCGGAATGCAGGGGGATCAACCCTGCGATGGCGTTCAACGTCGTGGTCTTGCCGCCGCCATTGGAGCCGAGCAGCGCGACCACGCTGCCCTCGGGCACGTCGAGCGACACATCCGACACCCCGATCAGGTCGCCGTAACGGACTTCGAGATGCGCGATCCTGAGCAAAGGCGCGCTCATGTGGCCGGTCCGCCCATCAGCTCGATCGGCGTATGGCCGGCCGCGGCTTTCGCCGCGCGGGTGCCGAGATAGGCCGCGATCACGGCCGGATTGCTCACGACCTCGCGCGGGCTGCCACGGGCGATCTCGCGGCCCTGGTGAAACACCATCACCCGGCTCGCCAGCGACATGATCACTTCCATGATGTGCTCGACGATGACGAGGGTGATGCCAGAGCGATGAATGTCGCGCACCAGATCAATCGCAATCTGCACCTCGCGCTGGGTCAGCCCGGCCATCGCCTCGTCCAGCAGCAGCACCTTGGGTTCGGTGGCGAGCGCGCGTGCAATTTCGAGCCGCTTGCGGCCGGGCGTGCCGAGCGTGCGTGCCGGCGCATCCGCAAGCCCGGCCATGCCGACGCGCTGCAGCACGGCGTGGGCGCGTGCTTCAGCGTCGGTGCGATGCGGGTGGCGCAGAAAAGCGCCGATCATCACATTCTCCAGCACCGTCATGCCGGTGAAGGTCTGCGGCACCTGGAAGGTACGCGCCAGCCCGAGCCGCGCGCGGGCTTCCGGCGCGAGATGTGTGATGTCCCTGCCCTCGAACAGCACGCGGCCCGAGGTCGACGCGAGATCGCCGGTCAGGCAATTGAAGAAGGTCGACTTGCCGGCGCCGTTCGGCCCGATCAGACCAAGAATGTCCCCCTGCTCCAGCGTGACGGAGGCCGTATCCACCGCCTTGAAGCTGCCGAAGGCCTTGGTGACATCGCGCGCCTCAAGAAGCATGGCTTGCCTCCGCCGCAGATGCCGCGGTCTCCTTGAGCTTGCCGCGCCGTTCCATCAGCCGGTTGACCAGGGTCAGGATGCCGCCGGGCTGGAAGCGCGCGATCAGCAGGATGATCGCGCCATAGACGACGAAGGTCAGGCCGGCGCCCTTGCCGCCGAGCAAGCTGTTGGAGATTTCCTCCAGCGGCACCAGGATCGCCGCCCCCACCAGCGGCCCGAACAACAGGCCCGCGCCGCCGAGCGCGGCCATGATCAGGATCTTCACCGAGATCAGGATGCCGAGACCCGACTCCGGATCGACGAAACCGAACATCATCGCATAGAGCGCGCCGGCAACGCTGGTCAGTGCCGCGCTCAGCATGAAAGCGTAGAGCTTGGTGCGGCTGGTCGGCGCGCCGAGCGAACGCGCCGCACGCTCGGAATCCCTGACTGCGCGAAGATAGAATCCCATCCGGCTGTTCGTCATGCGCCAGGTGATGAGAAGCGTGATCGCGAGCACGATCAGGAACAGGTAGTAGTAAGGCAGTGCCGAGATGAAGGAGAGATCGAAGACGTTGCGCGGCACGGTCGGCCCGCTCAAGCCCACGGCGGCGCCGAGATAGTTGGTGTTGGTGACGACCAGCCGGACAAGCTCCGCCACCGCGATCGTCGCCATGCTGAAATAATGGCCGGCGAGGCGCAAGGTCGGCACGCCGATGATGGCGGCAATCGCAACCGCGAGCACGATGCCCGTGGGAACCCCGACCAATGGCGACAGTGCGAAATGCGTGTAGGCGCCCATTGCCGCATAGGCGCCGCAGCCGAAGAACACGACATGACCGACCGAGACCTGGCCAGCGTAGCCGCCAACGACGTTCCAGGCCGACGCCGCGATCGCATAAAGCAGAACCAGCGCACCGAGCCGCTGCTGGAACGGCGTCGAAAACACCAGCGGATAGGCGATGATGAGCGCCAGCAGCAGCGCGGGCCAGAGATAGCGGCGCATCAAGTCTTGCTCATCAGATCTTGCCCATCAAGCCTTGCCCATCAAGCCTTGCCTATCAAGCCTTGCCCATCAAGCCCTGCGGCCTGAACCAGAGGAAGAAGAGGAACAGCGCATAGACCACGATGTCCTTGTAGACCGCGCCGATCAGATAGCCCGAGAGCGACTCGATGACGCCGATCAGGAGTCCCGCGACCAGCGCGCCGGGCACGCTGCCGAAGCCGCCGAGCGACACGGTCACGAAGGCCACGATGCCCAAGGTCTCCCCGACCGTCGGCACGATATAGAAGAAGGTCGCGATCAGCGCACCGGCAAGACCCGTTGCGCCAGCCGCGATCGCCCAGGCGATCGCCTGCATCGTATCGGGGCGGATGCCCATCAGCTGCGCGGCGGTGGAATCTTCCGCGACCGCCAGCATCTTCGAACCCAGCGACGTGCGTGTCAGAAGCAAATGCAGGCCGAGCGTCACCAGGAGCGCGACCGCGCCCGCAAGCAGGCGCGACGCCTCGATGCGCAGGCCGAAAATCGCGAAGGTGCCGCCGACGATGTTCTGCGGCAGCGACAGGAAATTCGCGCCGAACCACCAGAACACGGAGTAGCGCAGCAGCAACGCGAGTCCGAAAGTGCCGAGGATCTGCGCCAGCATAGGCCCCTTCATGATGTCGCGGATCAGGCCGAAATAGACGACGACGCCGAGCGTTGCGAGCAACAGCGTCGCAAGCGGCGCGCCGGCCAGCGGTCCCACGCCGAACAGCGTGAAGACCACAAACGCGACATACATGCCGAGCATGACAAAATCGCCATGGGCGAAGTTGACGATGTTCATCATGCCCCAGACCAGCGTCAGCCCTGAGGAAAACAGCGCGTAGACGGCGCCAAGCAGGAGCCCGCCGACGATCACCTGCACGAGAACGAATGACATGGAGGCCATATCTTAAAAAAGGGCGGGACCTGTTTCGTCCCGCCCTTGAAACATCACCAGCCCTTGTAGGGCACGATCGGCGCCTTCGCGGCGGAGGCTTTCGGCCAGACCGAGACGTAGTTCTCGCCGTCCTGCAATTGAATGATGACGCCGGAGGCCAGGATGTTCTGGCCCTTGTCGTCGAACTTCACGCCCTTGTAGCCCATCATGAGCTGCTCGGGCTTGAGGTCGGTCGCCTTCAGCGCGGCCTGGATCTTCGCGAGCTCGGTCGAACCCGCGCGATCGATCGCGTCCACCAGCACGAAGAAGCCCTGCATCTCGCGCGCGGCGGTATCGTCCATCTCGTCGCCGCTCTTTTTCTTGTAGAGATCGGCGATGATCGCGGTCGGCGAACCCGGAGGACCCACGCTCCAGGAGGAGCGGTTGAACGTGCCTTGCGAGATCTTGCCGACCGCCTTGATGAAGGACGGATCGGAATAGCCGGAATCGTCGGCGACGATCATCGGCGGCTTGTAGTCGAGCGCCTGCATGGTCTTGGAGAACAGGATAGCATCCGACGTATAGCTGATCATGATCACGACGTCGGGATTCTTCTCCTTGAGCTGCAGCACCTGGCTCTGCACGTCGGTGGCGTTGACGGCATAGGCGACATCGAGCGTGATCGCGAGGCCCTTCTCCTTGAAGGCGCTGGTGATGGTGCCGGCGACGGAGGTACCGTATTCGGTATTGTCATGGACCAGCGCGACATTGTCGGTCTTGGCGCCGGCGGCCTTCATATCGGTCAGGAACTCGTAATAGATCTTGGCGAAATCAGAGGCGATCGGCGTGGTGCGGAAGAACCATTTGAAGCCGCGTTCGGTCAGGTTGGCCGCAACCGACTCGCCATTGACAAAGGGAATGCTGTATCTTTCGGCGATCGCGCTTGCCGTCAGCGTGATGCCGGATTGATAGGCCCCGGTCAGGGCGACCACTTTCTCTTCCGTGATCAGCCGCAGCGCCTGGTTCTGCCCGGTGGCCGGGCTGCCCTGGTTGTCGGCGAAGACCACATCGACCTTGGCGCCGCCAAGCCCCGCAAGACCTGCATTCTTCGCCAGCGGAAAATCGCCGAGCTCCGGATGGGCGTTGTTGATGATGTCCATCGCGACTTCGATGGCATATTTGGCATGCACCCCGGCGCTCGCCGCACCCCCGGTCATGGGAAACACCGCGCCGATCTTGACCACCTTGTCCTCGGCCGCGGCTGAGTCAGAGCCTTGGCCCGCTAGCGCAGCCGAGATGACGGCCGCGCAGAACAGCCCGAGGAACCGCCTGAATTTCATTTGATGATCTCCCACGCCGCGCTCTCTGGATGATTCAGACAGGAATGCGCGCGGAAACGCGGCGCGCCCTGCCCCTCTTTTTGCGGCGCGTCACCATTGCATGGCGATCCGGGAGGGGCAAGTTCGGCCGAGGAACGCGTTCCATGAGCTCGATCGCTGCCTGGGTGAGGAAGGCGAACGAGCCTGCTGTTCCTAGGGCGGGCATTCCGTTACGCCATATCCTGCAAACTCCTTGACGATATTGGGGTCCATGGATTTTGCCTGCGCAATATCCTGCGACCCGTCGCCACCGCTCTTCCGTGTGGCGATCCCGCGTCCAAACAGCGATGATGAAGAGCCCGGATTTCGCTGGATCGCGTTTGAATAATCCCTGATCGACTCGGCGGTCTTGCCGAGCTTCAGGTTGACGAGGCCGCGGCTATCCAGCGCATTGGTCAGTCCCGGATCGAGCAGCAGGGCCTGGTCGCAGTCGGCGAGCGCGGCCTGCAAATCGTCCGTCACGGCCCGCGTCCAGCAACGGTTGTTGTAGGCATCGGCATCCCTGGGATCGAGCGCGATCACGGCATCGAAATCCTGCACTGCCAGCGCATAAGCGTGCCTGTTTGCATAGACGTGCCCGCGCTTGTACAGCGCGATCGCGTCATTCGCGTTCACCGTGATCCTCCGGGTCAGCTCTTTGATCACCGGATCCCTGGCGAGATCATCATCGCTTGGCGCGCTGTCCGGGCTGGGCGTATCGCATGGCGGCTTTGGCGGCTTGTGATTCGTCGGATTCTGATCGGCGGTCTTGTCGCCCGGCGGCGGAACCGCGGGGCCCGCGAATGAAAATTCCCACGTCAGCGACGATGACAGCCACGGGATCTGCTCCCGATTGGTCGCGCCGATCACCCCGTTCTTGGTGTTCGTCAGCGCCTGCTCGGCACTGACATTCGGCGTGCGGATTTCGCGCAGGAGCTCCGTCACGAACAGCCCGTGGTCGTTCTTGCTGCCGGTCACGACCGACCCAAGCGCAGTCGAGTAGAAAACCAGCGAATCGCGCGGCGCGCTGACGGGCGCGAGGCCGGCGGAATAGCGGCGAAAACGCCGCTCGAACGGATTGCGCCTCGATGCATCGATCAGCGCGATCTTGATCGCCCCACCGCGATTGTTCATCTCGCTGAGGATGGAGTCGAGACTGAACCCGTCGCGCGACACGTCCGACTCGGTCCATATCTGGGCGTCGACCGGCAACAGGTAGGTCTGCCGGCCCGACTGGATGCCAAAGCCGTCGAAGAAGAGCAGCACCGCGGAGCCCTGCTCGATCTTGGCATAGAGGCGATCGAGCGCCCGCCGCATGGCGTCACCCGTCAGATTGATCTGCGTGTCGACGACAAAGCCGTCGCGCTTCAATTCGTCGGCCACATCCTGTGCGTCGTTGGCCGCATCCTTGAGCACGAAGTCATTGTCCGGATATTTGGCGTTGCCGATCACCAGAGCAATCTTACTCGGATTCTTGGTTGGATTCTTGGTTGGATTCTCGGCCAGATTCTTAGTCGGGTTCTTGGCCAGATTCTCGGCCGGATCGGCAGCCCCGGTTTCAGCGCCGCCGAAAACGATGATCAGACCTGTCAGCAACAACGCGAATAGGGCTCGCATGAATTGCTCATCGGTGATGAAATCACCCCTGAAGATAACGGCCAACTTTCTTATTTCAAAATGAAGAACCGCTCGCACCCCGCAATGGAGCGGGTGAAAGAGCCGTTCTGATAAGGTCGCCGCTCAGCTGATAGCGGCCTGTCTTCGCATTCGTTCTCGGTATTCACTCGATGCTTCCGTCCGCGCATCGCCCCCGGAAAACTACGGGGCACGATATGATTTACCATCGCCTATGTATCGGGGATGATGAGACCAAACATGGAGGAGGCGTACGATGAAGTCACCTATCGTCAAGCGCTCGATCGTGGTCGGTGGTCACAAAACGAGCGTCAGTCTCGAAGAGGCGTTCTGGAACGGCATGAAGGAGATTTCCGGGGCACGCGGCATGACGCTGTCCGAGTTGGTCGGCGAGATCGATGCCAATCGCCACCAGGGCAATCTGTCATCCGCGATCCGCCTGTTCGTGCTCGACCATTTCAAAAGCCGCGCCGAAGGACCGGCTGGCGAGCCCAGGCCGCTTTACGCGCACCATGACGCGATCGCCGAGAATCATAGATAGCGATGC
>Ga0210406_10001957_pt1 | contig 24144 bp, 20 predicted proteins | sample IncBWC30MmetaG_FD_155454 | JGI IMG/M metagenome (GOLD analysis project Ga0210406, IMG submission 155454) | Forest soil microbial communities from Barre Woods Harvard Forest LTER site, Petersham, Massachusetts, United States - Inc-BW-C-30-M | ecosystem: Environmental > Terrestrial > Soil >...
AGTCTCTTTACGGCCACCGACCATCACCGAGAGCTTGCCTTGCTGCAGCGTGATGACGCTGCCCGAAACCGGCGCGTCCACCATGTCGGCACCCTTTTCGCGAACTTTCGCAGCCAGCGCACGGCTCACTTCGGGACTCACCGTGCTCATGTCAATGTGAAACTTGCCAGGGCCAATGCCAGCGAGCAATCCATCCGGCCCGTCCGTCACCGCGGAGAGCGCGGCGGCGTTCGTCACCATGGTGAACGTCACATCCGACCCAGCCGCCACGGCCTTCGAAGACTCGGCAAACTTCATTCCCTTGTCGATGAGCCACTGCGCCTTGGAGCGCGTCCGGTTGTAGCCGGTCACGGTATGCCCTTTTTCGAGCAGACGAGCGACCATGTTGCCACCCATCACACCGAGACCGATGAATCCAAGTTTGGCCATTCAACAATTCCCTTCCGCTTACAAAGCCGCGCTTATGAAGTCAGCTTGCTGCGCAAAATCTTTGAAGTCAAAAAAAGTGCGAACTACTTCTTGCCCAACCCATTGCCTAATGACGACGTATCCGCCAGTACCTGCTGGAGATGGGCGCGCATCGCCTCACGCGCCGCCTCCGAGTCCCGCTGCTCGACAGCCGCCAGGATTCGCTTGTGATGGAACTGTCCACGCTCCGGACCTCCTTTCACATTGAAAATACGGCTGCGCTGCTCGCGTAAGAGACCGACTATCGAATCCAGGAGCGAGAGAATCAGCGGATTGCCTGCCGCTTCCGCCAACGCCAAGTGGAAATCGAGATCCGCTTCCACGTAGGCGTCGGGGTCACGCAGGTTGCGATCCATTACGGCGACTGCTTCGCGCATGGTGCTCAGCAGTTGCTCCTCAATCCGGGAAGCGGCCAGTCCGGCAATCTCCGGCTCCAGGACGAGCCGCAACTCGGCCAGGTTCGCCGACCCCTCCTGCTGGTTGATGCGGATCATTAAATCCAGCGACTGGCGAATCGCCTGAGAAGTCCCATTTGTCACAAATGTGCCGCGCCCGGAATAAGCTTCGACCAGCCCTTTTTCACGCAACGTTTTCACTGCTTCGCGTACGGCGGTTCGGCTTACTCCAAAGCGCTGGGCGAGATCGCGCTCCGCCGGCAACTGGTCGCCCGGTTTGAGCTGACCCTTGAGAATCGAGTCTTCCACCTGCTGCACAATCTGCTCGAACAGGCGAGACGTCTTCACCGTTCGGTACACCGGCTTGGCGTCCAGGGAATCTACTGTTTCGTTTGTCATTACACCCCTCAAGTGCCCAAGTTGACGATTCATAACGGTATAGTGGTACTACCACTATACCATGTCGTGACTTACTGAATCCAAACCGTCTTGATATTCACAAACTCGCGGATACCGTGCTCGGCAAGTTCGCGCCCGTGTCCTGAGAACTTGACGCCACCGAAGGGGAGGCGCGGGTCGGAAGCCACCATCTTGTTCAGGAAGACCATGCCAGCATCGAGTTCGTTGATGAACCTTTCGGTTTCCGCCGGATCGTTGGTCCAAGCGCTGGCGCCCAGCCCAAAGCGGCTGTCGTTCGCGATCTGGATGGCTTGATCCACATCCTTCACGCGAAAAATTGACGCGACGGGACCAAAGAATTCTTCCTTGTAAGCCGGCGAATCTTTCGGAATGTCGGCGAGCACCGTTGGTGCGTAGAAGTTGCCTGGACGGTTCAGCGGATGGCCACCGGTAAGCACCCGCGCACCCGCAGCCACAGTTTTTTTCACGTCGGCATCAAGAGAAGTAACAGCGTCAGCGTTCGCCAGCGGACCGAGCTGCGTGCTCTCCTCGAACGGATCACCCACGCGCAAATCCTGCATCCGTTTGACGAACTTGCGCTCGAACTCGTCGGCAATTTTTTCCGACACGATAAAGCGCTTGGCCGCGATGCATGACTGTCCGTTGTTCTGAACCCGCGCGTCGACAGCAGTTGCAACCGCCGCTTCCAGATCCGCGCTCGGCATCACGATGAACGGATCACTGCCACCCAGTTCCAGGACAACTTTCTTGATGCGCTTGGCTGCGGAAACTCCGACTTGAATCCCTGCCTGCTCACTCCCCGTTAAAGTCGCGGCGACCACGCGAGGGTCGTTCAGAATTCCATCGACCGGCCCCGAGCCGATCAGCAGCGTCTGGAACACGCCTTCGGCAAAACCGGCGCGGCGGATAATTTCTTCAATCTTCAGCGCGCATTGTGGAACGTTCGAAGCATGCTTCAGCAGTCCAACGTTGCCCGCCATCAATGCGGGCGCGACGAAACGAAACACCTGCCAGAAGGGAAAATTCCACGGCATGATGGCCAGGATGGGACCAATCGGAAGATAGCGTATGAAGCTGCGCTTCGCTCCCGTTTCCACAACTTCGTCCGCGAGAAACTTCTCGGCGTTTTCCGCATAGTAGCGACACCCGGTTGCGCACTTCAGCGCCTCGGCCACCGCGGCCTTCAGAGGCTTGCCCATTTCCAGCGTCATCAGATGGGCGCACTCGTCTTTCTCTTTTTCCAGAATCTCGGCCGCGCGCAGCATCTTGGTCGCACGATTCGCGAACGAAGTCCGCCGATGGCTTCGGAACGCAGAGGCCGCCAACTGCAACTTCTGCTCAATTTCCGCCGAGGTTAGCGGCTCGAAACTTTTTACGACTTCGCCGGTCGCGGGATTGGTGGTCGCTATCGCCATGCTAGATTCTTCCCTTTTTCGTTGGGTAGGTAATCCCTTAAGTTGTTCGGGCCGCAACCAGCCGCCTGTTGTAGTCAGCCGTTTTGTGGTTGGACCACAATACTACTTGACGGGTAGCCCACGTCAAGGCTATACCTTCAATTCGCCAGATCTTTTATTTCCAGATCGAAAGTGGTCGCGAGCTGTGCGACCAAAAATCTTCCATCCTCTTTAGGATTTGGAGGTCGTAATGCATTCTCCGTCGAATGGCATTCGGGTTTTAGGCATTGTCTGCCTGGTGCTCGCCGCGGTTGCTCCCCTAATTTCTCAAACTACCACAGGGCGCATTCTTGGGACTGTTTCCGACCAGTCGGGCGCAGCTGTGGCTGGAGCCGCGGTAGTCGTCACCGATATTCAGCGCGGCACCACTCGAGCTGTCGCCACCGATGCCTCCGGAGACTACTTCGTCCCTGAATTACAACCCGGAATTTACAAAGTTCGCGCGGAAGCAAAGGGCTTCAAAACCGTGGAGCGCGTGAACATTGGCGTCGAAGTTGCGCAGGACTTGCGCGTCGACATCTCGCTCCCGACCGGACAGGTTTCCGAGACGGTGGTCGTTACCGACGAAGTTCCACTGGTCAACACCACATCCTCCACTCTGGGCGGCACGCTCAGCAACGCGGAGATCAATGATCTGCCGCTGAATGGCCGGAACTACGAGAACTTGCTCCAGTTGCGTCCCGGTGTGGAGCGCTATCCTGGCGGCGGATTCTCGACCACGAGCACCAACGGGTTGCGCGCGGAAGACAACGCCTACTTCGTTGAGGGCTTGTTCAACAGCGAGCCCTACTCCGGCCAAGCCATCATCAACGGCGCCGGCATCGCTGGCGATTCGGCGACCATTCTGCCCATTGACGCGATTCAGGAATTCAACGTAGAAGAGAACGCACCCGCAGAGTTCGGGTGGAAGCCGGGTGCGGTGGTTAACGTCGGCCTCAAATCCGGCACCAATAGCGTGCATGGAACCGCGTTTGCATTTGGCCGCGATGGCGACCTGTTTGATGCGCGGAACTTCTTCAACACCGTGCCAAATACAAAGCTGCAACGAACGCTGGAGCAATACGGCGGCAGCGTCGGCGGGCCGATTATCAAGAACAAGGCCTTTTTCTTTGGCGCCTACGAAGGGCAGATCTATGACGTAGGAAACTCTTTCGGTGGCATCACCAGCCCGTCGATGGCCTCGATGACAGCTGCCGGTAACTGCGTCTACCTCGCAACCGGCGACTGCCAGAACAGCATTCCGGACGTGATCGCGGATCTCACGTCACCGGCAGCGGTAGCAGCCGGCGTCACGGTAAGCCAAGCCAGCTTGAATATTGCCGGGTGCGCGCTCTCGGGCTCTACGATCACGTGCAACGGTACGGGCTTCCCGACGAATAACCAAACGGATAACGGCTCCGGCCTAACCGCCTCGCAGGCTATCTCGATCCCCAACGGATTCGCCAACGACGTCAAGGTCTACAACGCGATCGGCAAAGTGGACTTCAACGTAAACGATAAGAACCGCATTAGTGGAATGTACTTCTTCGGAAATAACACGGGAACGGTTGAAGATTTCCCCGAGCTGCAATCGAAATGGCGTTCGAAGATTCACACGCGGGCTCAGGTGGTTGGCGGAAGTTGGGCGTGGACTCCAAGCCCTCTATGGGTGAATGAAGCACGCTTCGGATACAACCGCCTCTACCAGCCGACATTGCCGGGCGATCTCAACACGCCCGCATCCAGCTACGGACTCGACACCGGCGTCTCCGGTCCATTCACGGGCGGACTGCCGCGCATCGGGTTTGGCGGATATTTCTTTCCTGGCCTGGGTGGCTTCAAATGGCCAAAGTTCCAGGGACCCGACTCCATCACGCAGTTCATCGATCATGTTTCCTACACCGCCGGCAGCCACTCCCTCAAGTTCGGCGGCGAACTGCATCGCAGCGACGTGAGGAACGCCGCGTACGGGAATGCGCGCGGCAGCATCACTTTCCTGGGAGGAGTATTGGCCGGCACTTCCAGCCAGCTCGAGGACTTCTTCGCCGGCTTGCCGTTCAAGTCGACGTTGGAGGTGGGAAATCCGACGCTGCAACTCCATAACTGGGCCTACAGCCTGTTCGTCCAGGATGACTGGCGGGCCACCAAGAATCTGACTGTGAACTTCGGAGTGCGATACGAGTTCAGCAGTGTCCCCCAGGAAGCTCACAACCTGCTTGGTAACTTTGACCCGAACGTCGGCTTGGTGCAGGTGAACACGGGCGCCAATAAGATCAGCAGCCTCTATAAGCCTGACCACAAGAACTTCGCACCGCGCTTCGGATTTGCCTGGGATACGAACGGCAAAGGATCCACCGTGATCCGAGGCGGCGCCGGGCTGGTTTACGAAACCATAAACTGGCAGTCGTTCATCGCGTTCAACAACGCCTTTGGCCCTGGCAGTGTCCCCACGGCGGACATCGTACCAGGCGGCACCATCACAACGGGAAACGTCACCACAAAGAATTTCTTGAACGCACCCGGGCAGACCTGGGACAACACACCGGTTAACAATGCCACGATCGATTGCCCCAACAGTCCCTGCCCCATTATGAGTGTGGACCGTAATCTGACCACGCCCTACGTCTGGAACTGGAATCTCAGTCTGCAACATGCGTTTACCCCGAACCTTACGTTGGAGTTGGCCTACGTTGGTAACCACGGCGTGAATTTAACCGGCATTCGTGATATTAACCAGCCGCCGGTAGGCTCGGGCTGGGACACTAATTCTGGTGGTACGGGCGCCCTCGACCTTTGCTTGGCGAGCGCTCCCACCTATAACAACTGCTTCGTCGACGCAAACGGCACCGAAGAGGCCAACCGGACGTTCGCGACCAAGTTCCCGTACCTTGCAAATATCTTCCAGATGGGGAATGTCTACAGGTCAAACTACAACGCCCTGCAAGTGACCCTGAACTCCAGAAATTTCCACGGTCTGAGCATGGTAGCCGGATACACCTACTCGCACGCTCTCGATGACGTGGGCGCAAACTGGGATTTCGGTTACGGATCGGGACTGCCACAGAACGCTCATAACCCAGGTGCTGAATACGCTAACAGCGATTTCGATGTGCGGCATCGCCTCACGGTTTCGCTCACCTACGCCATCCCCGGCAAGAAGGGCTACGCGCAGGCCCTGGAAGGTTGGGAACTCAACTCGATCATCACACTGCAAAGTCCCCAATATTGGGGGGCGATGGATGAGGGAACCGATGCTGCCGGCGTGGGTCCGTTGCCCGTGAGTCCGCCCGCAAACAGCCCCATTCGGTGGGATTTCTTTGGGAACAAGGATGATTTTAAGTCAGGACCAACAGGAATTCCGCAGTACACCGTAGCGACAACTGGCTTGCCCTCAGCCTGCACGACGAAGGCTTTGGCGTTGGATGGGGGATCTCCCGGCGCTGCGACAGCCGCACTCAACCTGTTTGGCTGCTATGCCAAAGGCAACTCCGTCATGATTCCGCCCGCACTCGGCCAATTCGGCACCATGGGACGCAACATTTTCCCCGATTCCGGTTTCCGCAATTTGGACTTCTCCCTGGCGAAGAACTGGCACTTCGGCGAGGGCTTCCGTGCCCAGTTCCGGGCGGAGTTCTTCAATATTTTCAACCATCCCAACTTTGCCAATCCGTACGGCGGGCAGAATGGTTTCGGTTTCAATGATCCTTCCGTAGGTGGCTTCGGCTGCGGCTGTGCCACTCCCGACGTTGCCGCTGCCAACCCGGCCATCGGTTCGGGAGGCCCGCGCTCGGTTCAACTCGGTCTGAAGCTTATTTTCTGATCGCGCAGATTTCATAAATCGCGGCCGGTCCTCCGGCCCCATCTTTATCTTCAACTGGAAAGGAATCCGTCTTGTGTCAACGCCGTTAGGGCATCATCCTCACCCCGCTCGACTCCCGATGTCATTGGCCACGTCATTCGCAACAACTCTGGTTCTCATCCTCCCGCTAACCATCCCTTGCTTCTCGCAGCAGCACGCAGAGCGCACCATCGACGAGATCAAGACCGAAGCCGTCCACCGCGCCGAAGTGGGACAGTATCCGCTCATCGGACTTGATCCCAGCGACGTCAAGGAAGCCTTCAACTCCATCCACATGAAAGATAAAGATGAATGGGCGGCGGGCTTTATGGGAGTGGCGGATCGCTACATGAATGAAGCGAAGTCGCTGGAGAAAACTGATCCGGTGAAAGCGAACGCCGATTACATCCGCGCGTGGCGGCTCTATTCTTTCGGACGCTGGCCCATCCCCGCCTCTCCGGGCAAGCAGCGTTCGTATGAAAAGGCAATCGAGGCTTTCCTGGCACATGCGCGCTTCTGGGATCCGCCGCTCGAAATTGTGCGAATTCCATTCGAAGGAAAAGAAATCATCGGCTACCTCCGCTTGCCGAAACATGCGAACGGGCCCGTGCCGCTTGTGCTGGCCGTGAATGGACTGGACAGCCGCAAGGAAGATTTGTCTGAGAGCTTCAGCGCGATCCTGCCTTTCGGCATCGGCTTTCTCGCCGTGGATGGCCCGGGGACTGGACAGAATCCGATCAAGGTCAGTGAAAATGCCGAGCGCATGCTTTCGCGCGTGCTCGATTACATTGCCACCAGGCCCGAGATCGACAAGAACCGCGTTGCCATGCACGGCGTAAGTTGGGGCGCGTATTGGGCGACCAAGATGGCCATCGTCGAGCGTGCCCGCTTGAAGGGAGCAAGCGCGCAGTCACCGCCTACCGATACTTTTTTTCAAAAAGATTTTCTGATGAATTCCCTGATCGGCAACCGCGAATATCTCTTCGATCAGGTCCCGGCACTCATGGCGATTTTCGACAACGTCAAGACTGTTGATGAGATGGCGGAAGTCTTGCCCAAGATGTCGCTCGTCAAACAAGGACTGCTCGGCAAGCCGATGGCGCCCATGCTCATTCTTGCCGGAGTGAAGGATACTCAGGTGCCGATCTCCGACATCTACCTGCTGCTCGACAAAGGCGATGTGCCTAAGACTGCATGGATCAATCCGCAGGGCGGTCACCTCGGGCGGCAAGTCGGAGTATGGCCTGATCCTCGCATCTTCAAAGAGGTGATCATTCCGTGGCTGGTGCATACGCTTAAGCCTGTGGAGTGACGGGCGTCTCGTCAGCCTGCCCTGAGCGCGGTCGAAGGGTCGGCTGGGCCGGGACGCCCGGCTCTCCGCTAAACCCGGCTCTCCACTAACAACGAAGCTTCAAGGACAGACGACTAACGATGGCCACCTTTCCACCCGTACAAACGAGCCCTGTAAATGCCGCGCCCCGATCCACCAAGCTGCCCTTTTACCGCGTCCTCTGGGTGCAGGTTTTGGCAGCCATAGCGCTGGCCATAGTGCTGGGCTACGTTGACCCGGCTCGTGCGATTGCCATGAAGCCGCTGGGCGACGCTTTCATTCGCGTCATTACGATGATCATCACTCTGATCATCTTCTGCACTGTGGTCACAGGTATCGCCGGCATGGAGAACCTGAAAAAAGTCGGGCGTGTCGGCGGCATGGCGCTCCTTTATTTCGAAGTCGTTTCGACAATTGCTCTGCTGATCGGGCTCGTCGTGGGAAACGTCGTGCACCCGGGCAGCGGCTTTAACGTAGACGTCGCCTCGCTGGATGCCAAGTCCGTCGCCGATTACGCCGGCCAGGCCAAGGCGCAGAGCGTCACCGAATTTCTGCTGCACATCATCCCGACGACGGTGGTTGACGCCTTCGCCAAGGGAGATATCCTCGAAGTAGTATTTGTCGCATTACTGTTCGGCTTCGCGCTGTCGGCCGCCGGAGCGCGAGCCAAGCCGGTGGTGGCGCTCTTCGACTCCCTTACTCATGTCGTGTTCGCTCTAACGAATATTTTGATGAAATTCGCGCCGATTGGAGCTTTCGGCGCGATGGCGTACACGGTCGGCAAGTTCGGCCTCGCTTCCCTCGGTCCGCTCGCCAAGCTGATTGGAACGTTCTGGCTCACCTCGGTGCTCTTTGTCGTGATCGTACTCGGCGCCATCGCCTGGGCCGCGAGCTTTAACATCTTTCGTTTTCTGGCATACATTAAGGAAGAAATCCTGCTGGTGTTAGCTGTAAGTTCGTCGGAGATCGCGATCCCGACTCTGATGACCAAGCTTGAGAAGCTTGGTTGCTCCAAGTCTTTAGTGGGACTGGTGGTCCCGACCGGATTTACCTTCAACACTGATGGAACCAGCCTTTATATGACCATGGCCGCTTTATTCGTGGCGCAGGCCACTAACACGCACCTGACTCTGACCCAGCAACTCACGATCCTCGCCGTAGCCGTACTTACCTCCAAGGGCGCCAGCGGCATGCAAGGTGCATCCTTCATCGCGCTCGTGGCCACACTCTCTGTGATTCCAACTATTCCCGTTGCCGGCATGGCATTGATTCTCGGAATCGACCGTTTCCTGAGCATGTTCAGAGCCCTCGTCAATATGATTGGCAACGGGGTCGCGACGCTGGTTCTCGCGCGCTGGGAGGGAGAACTGGACCGCGAAACTCTTCGGCAACACTTAGCTCGGCCAGCTTAACCGCGAATTCGGGTAAAATCATTGAATTCGCTCCTTCGTCTCGAAATCTGGAACCAGCCGGGCATCCGGCTCAAAATCCCGAGGTGCGTCATGAGACGAGCTTTGCCTTCGCGAATCGTTCTGCTTTCAGTTGCAATTCTGTTTCTCTCCCTTCTTTCGGCGCTGATTCTCCGCGGTGAAATGTTGGTGGGAGCTGCGCCGACGTTTAAGGGTGTCCTGACGTATCACAACGACAACATGCGGACGGGACGAAATTCGAGCGAGATCGCGCTCACACTCAACAACGTGAACTCCACCAAGTTTGGAAAACTGTTCGTGATCCCTACCGACGGACGGGTGGATGCGCAGCCGTTGTATGCTCCGAACGTGATTATTCCGGGAAATGGAACGCACAACGTGCTGTTTGTGGCGAGCGAACATGGCACGGTATACGGGTTTGATGCGGACAGCGGATCGCCTCTCTGGCACGTAACCACACTCGGGGCTGGCGAGACTCCCTCGGATGACCGGGGTTGTGGGCAGGTTACGCCGGAGATCGGAGTTACTTCTACTCCGGTAATCGATCTTACTGCGGGATCGCATGGGACGATTTATGTGGTCGCTATGAGCAAGGACTCAAGTTCTAACTATCATCAGCGCCTGCATGCACTGGACATCACCAGCGGTATGGAAGAGTTTGCCGGCCCGGTAGATATTGCGGCCAAGTATCCTGGAAGCGGTGATAACAGTCAGGGTGGATACGTGATCTTCGACCCTAAACAGTATAAAGAGCGGGCTGGGCTGTTGCTGGTGAATCACATCTTGTATACGTCGTGGGCTTCTCACTGCGATATCCGGCCGTACACGGGATGGATCATCAGTTACAACGAAACGACTTTGGCGCAGCAGTCGGTGCTCAACGTGACGCCAAACGGGAATGAGGGAGCCATCTGGGCGGCAGGGGCCGGACCGGCTGCGGACTCGAATGGAAATATTTACTTTCTCGATGCGAATGGAACATTCGATACGACGCTGAATGCCAACGGGTTCCCCAAGAATGGCGATTATGGGAACGCGATCATGAAGATTTCCACCACGAATGGTCGCTTGGCCGTGTCCGACTACTTCAACATGTATAACACTGTGAGCGAGTCGAATGTGGACCAGGATTTAGGGTCGGGCGGCGCGATGGTGGTGCCGACTTTCAGGGACTCTAGCGGGGTGATCCACGCCTTGGTTGTGGGCGCCGGAAAGGACTCCAACATCTACCTGGCGAATCGGTCGAACATGGGAAAGTTTAATCCGAATAACAACAGTCAGCTTTACCAGGAATTGCCCGTCGCGATAGCGGGGCCGGTGTTTTCGGCGCCGGCGTTTGCCAACAAGAGAATTTACTACGGTGGGGTGGACGACACAATCAAAGCGTTCTCGTTCAACACCAGCGGCCTGCTGGATTCTACGCCTGCGTCGGAGACCAGCACACTATTCAATTATCCAGGGGCTACGCCCAGCATTTCCGGGAGTTCGGCAAGCAATTTGATCTTGTGGGCGACGGAGAATAGCGCGACGGCGGTGCTGCATGCCTACAGTGCAAACAATCTGAGTGTCGAGTTATATAACTCGAATCAGGCCGCAGGGGGACGTGACCACTTTGGCAATGGGAACAAGTTCATCACCCCGACCATTGCAAATGGGAAGGTTTATGTGGGCACGACGAATGGGGTAGGGGTTTTGGGGCTGCTGCCGTAGGCGAGTGCGGAGAGTTTTCAGCTGTCCCCATAGACCGGAACGGCCGCGCCATGGATCACCCTCGCATCGTCGCTGCACAAAAACAGGATGACGCGCGCGATCTCCTGGGGCTTCGGCCACCGTGCAAAGTCGGCGCCAGGCATGGCTTTGCGGTTCGCCTCGGTGTCGATGATGCTGGGAAGAATCGAGTTCACCCGCACTCCGGTACCCTTTACTTCTGCGGCCAACGAATCCATCAGTGCCAATGCCGCAGCCTTTGAGGCGGAGTAAGCAGCGGCACCAGGCCCGTGATCCAACGCGGCCTTCGACGCCACGTTTAAGATCGCTCCATATTTTTGTTTGAGCATCACCGGTATCGCCGCACGCGACAACGCGTACCCCGAACGCAAATTCAGCGCGAGCATCTGGTCGAAAACCTTCGTCTCAAGGTCCCACAAGTTCACACCGCCAGCGTAGGCGCCCACCGCATTCACCAAAGCGTCCAAGCGGCCGTGCTCGGCTAGAAGTTTGGCGAGGAGTTGGCGCACAGCAGTTTCGTCGGTGACGTCAACCTGGTGGCCCTCGATCGCCGAGCCATTCGCTCCGGCCTCACTCTTGAGGGCATCTAACTCTTTCTGCTGCCGATAGGTGACCACCACATTGGCGCCTTCCTCCAGAAATGCGAGGCTCACCGCGCGCCCAAGTCCGCCTGTCCCGCCGGCAACCAGCACAACCTTGTTTGAAAATCTCATCTTCGCGTTGGCTCTAACTCCGTCGGTGGAGAGACGAGCGCCTCACCCCTCAAGCTGGGCGGGGCCGCCGGGCGCTCCACCGACAAGTTTGGATCGACCGCAGTAACCTTCAGGCTGCCACTTGCCTGCTTTGCTTGACGAACGCGAGCAGATCGGCATTGATCAGATCTGCGTTGGTTGTGGGCATCCCGTGCGGAAAACCTGGATAGACTTTGAGTGTGGCGCCCTTCACAATCTTCGCGGACATCAGGGCCGCTGCGCCGATCGGCACGATCTGATCATCGTCGCCATGAAGGATGAGAGTTGGCACGTCGAACTTTTTGAGATCTTCCGTAAAGTCCGTCTCAGAGAAAGCCTTGATGCAGTCGTAGTGCGCCTTCATTCCCCCCATCATGCCTTGCAACCACCAGTGCTCCCGGACGCCTTCCGAAATCTTGGCGCCGGGGCGGTTGTAGCCGTAAAACGGCAGTGTAATGCCCCGGTAAAACTGCGGCCGATTTGCCGCAAGTTGGGTTCGCAGGTTGTCGAACACCGAGATCGGCGCACCAGCGGGATTCTTGTCCGTCTTCACCATCAGCGGCGGTACCGCGCTGATCAGCACCGCCATGCCGACGCGCTTCGAGCCGTGCCGCCCGATGTATCTGGCAACTTCTCCGCCGCCGGTGGAGTGCCCCACATGGATTGCGTTCTTCAGGTCAAGCTTTTCCGTGAGGGCCGCGAGATCGTCGGCGTAGGTGTCCATGTCATTACCATCCCACGTCTGGGTGGAACGGCCATGCCCTCGCCGGTCATGCGCGATGACTCGATAGCCCTGTTGGCCGAAGAACAACATCTGTCCGTCCCAGTCATCCGCGGTGAGCGGCCAGCCATGACTGAACACTATGGGCTGGCCCTTTCCCCAGTCCTTGTAGTAAATGTGGGTGCCGTCTTTTGTGGTGAGCGTAGGCATAAACGTTTCTCCTTAGTTCCGACTCTAGTTGTGACTTTCAGCTGCGGTTTTTACCTGCAGGTATCGAGGCTTCCGCCAGCGGAAGCCATACCTGAAAACGTGTGTCACCCGGTTTCGAATCCACCTGAATATTGCCCCTGTGTTTTTTCACGATGCGCTGAACCGTGTCGAGGCCCAGCCCGGTTCCCTGCCCTACTCCCTTGGTAGTGAAAAATGGTTCAAAGATGTGGGGCTCGACCTCGGGCGAAATCCCCGGACCGTTGTCGCCGATCTCCACCACAACGCAACCGTCGTCCTGATAGGTTCGCACCCGAAGCGCGCCTTTTCCGCCCATGGCATCGATCGCATTATCGATGATGTTGGTCCAAACCTGATTGAGTTCGCTGCCGAATGAATTCACCAGAAACGGAACCGGCTGGTAGTTGCGCTGCACCTCGACTCCCCGTTTGAGTTTGTGGTTCAGGATGGTGAGCGTGGTCTCCAGGCTTTTCACGATATCGACGTTCTGTACCGGCGACTGGTCCATGTAGGTGTATTCCTTGATGGCGCCGACCAAGTCAGAAATTCGCGATGTGCTGCTTTCAATTTCGTTCAGCAGGTTCCCAATCTCGACCGACGCAGCGATTCTCACCAGGGCGGCTCGAGCAGTGCCAGCATCGAGAGCGGCGAATAGCGATTCCAGCACCTCCGGCTTGACGTTTTTGCGCGCCAGATCGGCTGCCAATTGCCACAAGTCGTTCTGCCCATGACTGCGCAATAAGGAGTCTACCTGCTCTTCCAGGTCGCTGACGGCCAGCGCATCCAGTGGAGGTTCATCGTGCGCGGTGAACGCCGCTTCCAATTTCTCAATCTCCGCTTTTTGCGCCGGAGTGAGATCGCGCCTGCCCAGTTCAAGACTGGCGTCCTTGACTTTCTTCAGGATTTTACGCAGTTGACTGGTGGCGCGTTTAGCTGCAGAAGCCGGATTATTAAGTTCATGAGCCAGACCCGCCGAAAGCTTGCCTAGACCGGCCAATCGCTCACGCTGTTGTTCGATCCGCGTGGTTTCGCGGATCCGGTCGGACATAAGGCCCACGAGGCGCTTGGCCAGTTCTGGCATCTTCTGTACAAGTTCGGGAAACAGGGTTGCGGAAAACTTTAAGGCTCGGCTGTCCACGGCAGCACGCCCACCCACGGTAAAGGTCTTCATTCTCGAAAACGGAAGCGCTCCGGTGACGTTGCCCGCATCGATAGCAAATGCGACCGTTTCGCCGCCAATCTCTCCACGGATCTCGAGTTGCCCTTCAAGAATCACGAACATCGCATTCGCGGGATCGCCGGCACGCAAGTAGGTCTCACCCGCTTTCAGGTGAAGTTCCTGCGCCTGGCTGAGGAACCAGTCAAGTTGATCGTCAGGCAAGTCCGCGAACGCAGGAACACGAATTAATTCCGATTTCTCGACCATTTATACCTTGCTTAAGTACTGATGAATGAACTGCACCGCTACCGATCCCTCGCCGACACCTGAAGCGACGCGCTTCACGGAACCATGCCGCACATCGCCCACCGCAAAGATTCCGGGAATATTTGTTTCGAGCAGGAATGGATCTCTGTCAAGCGTCCACCCCTTGGGACGTTCTCCATCGCGAATGAGGTCGGGACCGGTCAGGAGGAAGCCCCGCTCGTCTCGCTCGACCAGATCTCCCAGCCAGTCAGTTCGCGGCAGGGCTCCAATAAAGATGAAGATCGAACTTGCCGGCACCCGCTCCACTTTGTCGGTATCCGAACATAGCACCGAAATCTCTTCCAAACGCGCTTCGCCATGCACCTCGGCCACACTGGCGTGGGACCACACTTGAATGTTGGGCGTCTCTTTAATCTGGTCAATCAGATACTGTGACATGGTGCTGGCGAGAGAATCGCCGCGCACCAGCATAACGACGCGTTCCGCATATTTGGCAAAGTTCATCGCCGCCTGACCCGCCGAATTTGCGCCACCCACCACGTAGACGATTTCTCCTTTGCACGAAAGCGCTTCCGTTGCCCCGCCACCGTAGTAAACGCCCGCGCCCTGCAGCTTATCGATTCCGGGAGCGTCCAACCGCCGCCACTGCACTCCGCTCGCAATCATCAGGGCATGGCAGGATATTTCACTTTCATCAGCCAGCTTGATGAATCGATAGGATCCTTCGGTGCGCACCCCAACCGCTTCCTGGGGAGACAGAATTTCCACTCCAAAACGCTTCGCCTGCACCACCGCGCGCCGAGCCAGATCGTTACCGCTGAGTCCGGCTGGAAATCCAAGATAGTTCTCGATTCGCGAACTCATGCCGGCCTGGCCGCCCGGCGCTTCGCGCTCAATCATCACCGTGTGCAAGCCTTCTGACGCGCCATAAACAGCGGCCGCCAGTCCCGCAGGTCCACCGCCTACAATCGCCAAATCGTAAAAGTCAGTTTGCGCACGCGTCCGTAGGCCGACTTTCTGCGCAACATCTGCCGGGAGGCTCTCGAGCAGTTTCGTTCCGTCCGGGAAGAGCACGACCGGGAGGTTCGCGGCCTCGGGGCCAAGAGCCTCCACAAGACGCTTCGTTTCCGGATCGTTGGCCGAAAACTCCACGTCGATCCACTGATAGGGAACGCGATTGCGCGCAAGGAAGTCCCGCAGCTCGTAAGATCGCGGCGACCACCTTGTACCTAGAACGCGAATCCCCTGGAATGCCGGCCGATAGGAAGCTTGCCAATCATCGAGCAGGTCATTCAGTTGCGGATACAGGTGCTCGGCCGGCGGATCCCACGGTTTCAAGAAAAAGTAGTTGATGCTGACCTGATTGATGGCGCTGATCGCAGCGTTCGTGTCGGCGTATGCGGTGAGCAATGCGCGCTTCGCGTCGGGAAAGATGTGCCTTGCCTCCTGCAGAAATGTGACCCCGTCCATTCGCGGCATACGTTGGTCCGCGAGCAACAGGGCCACGTTGTCATTGCGCACTTTTAACTGCTTCAACAAATCCAGTGCGCCCTCGGGAGAATCGCTCCCGATGACGCGATATTCCGCACCATACTGCGAGCGCAAGTCGCGTTCAATCGCCCGCAAAACGTCGGAGTCGTCATCGACACTGAGCAAAACTGGTTTCGGCATGATCGGACTCAACCCTGGCAATGAAGAAGGTGGATTCAGACGGCAAGTCTGAAGTAAAGTTTAAATTTGTGATCAGGTATAGAGGATTAGATACAGCAGGCTACACTCTGGTCGCGTAAATTATCGTCCGGCTTCAGACAGACCGCAAGCCGTCGCATCTGGATCCACTCTTTAAGCGTCTAAGCTGCAAGTTCGCCCGCCTCGATCTCGTCTACATAACACCAGACCCAGGATTCGCCGCGTTCGATTGAGCGAATAAGAGGATGGGTTGTTTGGTGAAAGTGTTTGGTGGCGTGTTTGTTCTTGGACGAGTCGCAACAACCGACATTGCCGCAGATGAGGCACATTCGCAGGTGAACCCAGGTATCGCCGAGCTTAACGCAATCCTCGCAAACATGTTTCGTCGCTTTTCTTACTTTGATCTGATCGAGGTGAGTACACTCTTCTGGCATCGGTTCCTCCATGTGTTTAGCAGTCCGTGGTATAAATGCGATTCGTATAAGGGCACGCATTCAGGCATGCCGAAAGAACCTCAAAATGAATCCGCCTTCAGGCGCTGGATTTGCGGAACTAAAATTCACAACCGGCTCTCAGGCGTGAAAGCATAATAAGCTATTCCGCGATGAGCAGGCTCTCCGCAAACGGCCACTGCTCATCAATCCATTGTGCCTGGCAGCTGAAGCCGGCGTTGCGGGCCATCTGGAAGACCTCGTCAGCCGAATACTTGTGGCTGCTCTCCGTCCAGATGGTCTCTCCCTCGACAAACTCGACACGCAAATCCGCCGCCGGAATACGCACCGTCTGCCGCCGCTTGGATCGCAGATGCATTTCGACGCTGCGAGCTTCCCGGTTGATCGTAGCTGTGTGGACGAATTGGCCCAGATCAAAATCCGCATCGAGTTCGCGATTGATGCGGGCCAGCAGGTTGAGATTAAAAGCCGCGGTCACTCCCAGTTCGTCGTTGTACGCCTTGAGCAATTGTGAGTTGGATTTTTCCAGGTCCGTTCCGAGAAGCAGCGAGTCTCCGGGCTCGAGAATGCGCCGAACCTCCGCCAGGAATTTTACTCCCGCGGGACGATCAAAATTCCCAATCGTGCTCCCCAGAAACAACACGAAGAGATGCTGGCCGCGCTGTCGGTGCGCGGCCACCTCCAGCAAGCCATCAAGATACTCGCGCTCAAATCCCACTATGCTGAGGGAATCAATATCGCTGAGTTCGCGCTGGCACATGAGCAAAGCAGAGCGGGATATTTCCACGGGATAATAAAAAGTCCGCTGCCACCGGCTCAGAGCCTCCAGTATCCAGCGCGTCTTTTTGCCACTCCCGCTGCCCAGTTCGGCGACGGCGACCGGGGCGTCCAGACGTTCTACGATCTCGCTTGCATGCCGTTGCAGCAGACGCTCATCGGCTCGCGTGAGGCCGTACTCGGGCAGATGGCTGATCACTTCAAAGAGCGCCGAGCCCACGTCGTCGTAGAGGTACTTGGATGGGAGTTCCTTTTGTCCCGGCCGGGCGAGCCCGGCGCGCACGTCGGCAGCGAATTCATAATTGGCATTGGTCGTGATCGCATGAACCAACATTTCCAAGTCCCCTTTCGATCATCGTCGATCATCCGCGGCTTACGCAGCGAAAACCCGCATACACATATTGATAATGCGCCTGGAACCAGTTGCGAAACGTGGGCCGCAGCATGCACGAAGCCGTGCGCGCCGAGCCGCCCTTCATGACGAAATGCTTGCCATCAAAGAAGTCAGCGGAGTACCCGCGGTAGAACGGAAATGGTTCGAAACCGGGAAACGGACCGAAGATGGTGGAGGTCCATTCCCACCCGTTGCCCAACATATCGTCACTGCCGAAAGCGCTCTGGCCCTCGGGAAACGCATTCACCGGCACCGGATCCCAACGGTGAAAGTCGAAATTGCCGAGCTTTGTATCGAACCCGGCATTGGGCGCTTCACTGCCCCACGGATAAGCTCTTGGATTTTCGTCGACCGAGCCATAGGCGGCACGCTCCCACTCCGCTTCGGTGGGAAGCGACTTCCCTGCCCAGCGCGAGTACGCGCCAGCTTCCGCCTGACTCACATACACGGGCCAGTCCAGCGCCACTTCGTCGAGCGGCACCTCGTCGAACATAGTGCGGTAGAACCATCTGTCGCCGTCCCTTTTCCAGAACAACGGATGAGAAATTCCACCCGCAGTCTTCCAGTTCCAGTCATCGTCATTCCAGAAAGCGCGCGTCTCATAGCCTCCCGCCGCCATGAACTCGAGATATTGCCGGTTTGTTACCTTGTAGCGATCGATCTCAAACGCAGGAACTTCGACCGTGTGAGCTTCATATTCGTTGTCCCAGCCAAAGTCTTTAGCGTCTCGCGCAAGACCGAGGGTGACGACGCCCGCAGGCACGTTGACCATCCGGTGTGCGAGTGGCGGACCAGCGAGATTCAGTGAATTCGGTTGCGGCGCCTTTCGCCGAACCTTCCTGTCGAGTGGCAACTGATGCAGCATGTAGGAGAGTGTTTCGGCATGCATCAGCCGATGTTCAATCGCGACGTTAAGCAATGTACGCAATGAAAAACCGTTATCCGTTCGAGATACCGTTCGGAAGTGTGGTTCGAGAATTGCCTTTTCAAGCTTCGCGTCGAGATTGTCGCGGATATTCCCCACGTAATCGCGGACCGCATCCACGACGGGCCAATCCGACGGCAAATCGGTGGGCAGCCCACCGCCGACCGGATCGATGCCGAAAGCAAATAGGCGATCAAATTCAGGATGAACACTCTTCAACTTGAAGACGCTTCCGTTTAGTAGATTCCAATCGAATGCCTCGAGATGTCCGAGATAAAAGATGATGCGGTGACGCTCCGGAATCGGACGCTCGTACAAAGCCTTCTCGCGCATCAAATTGAAGAGCTCATCGCTTTGCCGACGAGCCTCGAACAGGCGTTCCATCAGCTCATGAGGGACTGCGACGCTTTTTTCTGCAGCAAGCATTCGGCGCTTCCGATCTGATCACGGTCTGACCACGATGATTGGACGAATGGCCGTTTTGCAGGCAAGCCGACCCCGACTTTACCTGCGAGATTTGGTTAGATGACGAGTTGCTTCCCGGAGTCGCAGGAGAAATTATTTTTTATTTCGTGCGGGGGCATTGGCAAACGAATTGGAATCATGCGATCTTAAGGTATATCGTGTCGCACGCTGTCAATGTACCGAGGCTACTGAAAGTTGCCGTGAGGTCGAGATGAAACTCCCCCTGGCCCTTGCTTGCGTCCTCTTCGCTATGTCGTCCTTAGCGTATTCTGCGGCCGCTCCACAGACGTTTCCGACGTCAGCGGGAGAGGTCAAGATCACTCCGCTGTATCACGCCAGCACTCTGATCGAGGCGGGGGGAAAAACCATTTACCTCGACCCGGCCAAACCTGCGAAGTTCACGGGGTCCCCAAAAGCGGACCTCATCCTTATTACCCATACTCATCCGGATCACATGGATCTGGCTTCCATCCCCGAAATCAGCAAGCCTGGGACGGAAATTCTGGCGCCGCTCGCCGTGGTGGCCGCGGTCAAGGCCAAGGCGATTGTAAACGGGGAGTCCAAAACGTGGCAGGGCTGGACAATCGAGGCTGTTCCCGCTTACAACCTGAACCCAACGCGCGGTCCGGCCCCAGGCAAACTGTTCCATGAGAAGGGCACGGGCAACGGATATGTGCTCACCTACGGCGGCGTGCGTTTCTACTTCTCGGGTGACACGGAAGGCGTGCCGGAAATGCGCGCCCTGAAGAATATCGACGTTGCATTCGTCTGTATGAATCTGCCCTACACTATGCCTCCCGACGAGGCAGCGGATGCGGTGAAGGCCTTCCACCCGAAGATTGCGATTCCTTATCATTACCGCGGCTCCGATCTCTCCGTGTTCCAAAAGCGGCTGGAAGGAACCGGGATCGAAGTCCGTTTGCTCGACTGGTATCCACAGTAGCGAGACTCCAGAGGCGCTGCTACAAGTAGTCGGCCCGCTTGCTGCTCGCTCGACGGGGCTTCGACTTGGGCTTGGGGTTCTGCTTGCTCTTGCCCTTGAGATTGAGCGCCACTGCAGCGCGGATTAGATCCTTCAAGGCCGCCTCATCGATCTTGTCGCCTTCATGGATGTCGATAGCACGCCTGACATTCCCTTCGAGGCTGGAGTTGAATAAACCGGAAGGGTCCTTCAACGCAGCTCCCTTGGCAAATGTCATCTTGACGACGTTCTTGTAGGTCTCTCCCGTGCAGACGATGCCGTCGTGGGAAAAGACGGGAGTTCCCGGCGATGTCGCCTTGGCCCACTTCCACTCTTCGACAATCTCAGGGTCTGCCTCGTGTATGATTGCGCGCACTTTCGCGAGCGTCTTCCCGCGCCAGTCCCCAAGTTCCTTGATCTTCTCGTCGATTGACGAAGCAGCGATGAATGCAGAAGCAGATTCCATCGGAACGGGCCCTTTCATGTACGGCTCCAACTCCCGCACCTAATTTAGCTGCGCTCAGCGTAACCTGCAACCTCGGCAGGTGCAGGAGGCCAGGTGTCGCATTCTAAGTTTCACGCGCTTTTTCTTTGCGGCGGAAAGACTCTGTCTACGGATAGAACTTCCGCACTCGAGCAAAAATCGGGCTTGAGTGCGCCACACGTCTGCGATTTTGTCTGTTTACTGAATGGGTATTACACAGTTCGTAATGTCCCCCCCCGGATTTGGGTAGTGGGTGAATTCAGTGTTGGTGCGATCTACTATCACAAACGGCGCGAAGAGTTTACTTAGCCGCCTAAAGGGAAACCAGATGGAAGACTTTGATTGGGTCACTGCTCGATGCGAGTGCTCACCGGGCAAAGTGTTCGCGAAGCTAGAAGCTCAGGTAAAGAGTGACGTAGACACACGTAGAGCTACACTCCGGGGAAACGTGCATTACGGGTTCTCATTCGTGCCGACTGGTGCCAGTAGTTTCACTGTACTTGTAGAGGGCAATAATATCCATCACGCGGTAAAGTTCGCGATGACGGAGACTGGCGTCCTAGTCATGGATGAAAATTCCAAACGTATGTTTAGCGCGGACGTAACCGTCAGCGACGATGGGACATGCAAACTAAAAGTAGACGGAGAGGAAAAGGAACTTTGGCAGGTTCGGCAGCAGGCTCTTGAAGAGTTCTTTTTCCGTAAGTATTAAGCCGAAGAAAACCACCAACACTGAATTCACCCACTACGCGGATTTGCGCTAAGTTATTCTAATTAAAGTACTTAACTCTATCAACTACATGAATAAGGACTTAGCTGTGTTTTCTGCGATTTGGCGTGCACTTCACGGGGTGCAGGACCGGCGCTTCTAACCGCTTATCGTGTGCTTGTCATCTACTTTTCAAAGAGCCGCCGAAAATGGTTTTGCGGCGGATTTTGGGTCCGTCTCTGGAGACGGGCGCAGTTCTTGATGCTGTACTGTCGGTGAATTATTGCGCGAATTGCGATTGTGCGTCTGTGAGGGCGGTACTAGAAAAATGTGATGAAAGAGGTCTGAGGGATGATTAGAGGTACCACAGTGTTAGGTGTCGGAAGTTCGGCAGAGCCCCTTCTCGAAAAGCGCGAGAAGGGGCGCACCCCCAGTTATTTTCGCTACTGTCAAAAACCCCCGCGTTATATTCCCTTGTTAAACTGGCCCACACGCCAATGTGCTAACCTCGCAACAACAATGCAGTCAGGGCACACAGAAAGGAGAATACGATGCAATTTCAGAGTGACTATTTCAATGCTTATCACAACCTAAAACTGACACGAGATGACAAAGGCGTGCTGGTTGCTGAATTCCACTCCAACGGCGGGCCGTGCATTATGACCGCGCAATCTCACACTGAATTTGTCGATGGGTTCTACCGGATTTCGCAGGACCGCGCGAACAAGATCGTAATCCTTACGGGCGCCGGTGGGGAGTTCATTACTGATGTTGATTGGTCCTCCTTCGGCAACGCCGCCGATCCCGGCGTCTGGAGCCAGGTTCACGATGAAGGCGTTCAGGTGTTGGAGAATATAGCCAACATACGCGTGCCGGTCATCGCGGCTATCGAAGGACGCGCCCATGTGCATTCAGACTACGCGCTACTTGCCAGTGTAATTGTGGCGGCAGATGGCGCGACTTTCCAGGATGTGGCCCACTTCTCCCAGGGCGTTGCGCCCGGCGACGGAATCTTTACCACGTGGAGTTATCGCGCGGGAGCAGGACGAGCGGAAGCGTTCCTGCTGAACCCCCAGCCGCTGCCTGCGCGTACCGCACGCGAATGGGGAGTAGTTGCCGAGGTTGTACCGAACGGTAAGGCGCTCAGTCGGGCGCGGGAATTGGCCGAGCTGTACCTGAAGGCTCCGGAGGTGACCCGCCGAAACACACGCATCCACTTCATTCAACCGTTGAAGGAGCGCATTGTGCGAGAAGTTGGCTACGGATTGTCGCTCGAAGGAGCGTCGTCGGCCGACCTCGTCACATCAATGCGAGCCAAGAATGAACCTGTCGCTCAGAAAGGAAAAGTCGCATGAAGCGCACCGAAAGCACATCATCCCCTCAGGTACTTAAGAAGGGTCTGTGACGTGTGAACCTCCCCACTCAAGCCAAACCCGGGCTTGAGTGGGCCACCTGCCAACAGCAGCTTTTGTGTCCTTCAGGTGCTACAGTTTCCGCGTGACATCCTCACATGATTGCGACTCTATAATGACCTCTTATCATCGTAAGTAACTACAAACAAAATGTTTAATACTATGTCGCTGAGCACCAAGGTAGCCCACTCTGGCAGAACCATCGCTCTTGCGTCGGACAAAATTTGAGGAAATCTGAACATCCCCACACAAGCCAAACCAGGCTTTGGCGCCCACTATCCAGCGCAGCCGTAAGCGTGGTAGAATTGTGGATGAAATGTGGCATAAATATGGAGTGTACTGAATGAGCGGGATTGCTCTATTTGAAACTGTTCCTAAAGAGGATTATCTCAGTCTCTTTTCTTCCGGTGGTACCGACTACGAAAGAGTAGTAGGCCTTCTAGATTTCAGGAAGAAGGACGTCGCAAGGGCTTCGAACGTCGCGCTCCATTCGGTCCGATATGACCCTCCCAAGATGCCGAAGGAGTTGCAGGACCGTATCCAAGAGTGGGCTGTTGCTCTCAACCTCGTTGCGCAGTTTTTCAGAGACGAACAAAAAACAGTGCTGTGGTTCAAGACACCGAACCCGCTTTTGGGAGACATCGCGCCACGCGACATGATTAAGATCGGGAGATTTAAGAAACTGCGCCAATTCATCCTACAAGCGTTGTCCGAGAATGAAATGCGCAAATGATACGCCGATGGCAGCTCGAATCCGGGCGAGTCTCGGACATTATCAAGTCCAAGAAGCTATACGAAGACCTAGTTGAGTTTCATTGGCGCTACTACAACGAACTTGCATTTCAAAGAAGGAGGATCCGCGAAGAGCTAAACAGCTCACTTCGGAATGTGGCAGCGGCTTTTCAATTCTCAGGATGGCAAAGAGTCGTCAAGTACAAATATTCTCTCTATCCGCTGAGTGCGAAGGGTAGCCTCATCGACCCAGGTGGCCGCTTCAACGTTGGTGCGATAGATCCCACTCGCTATCCCATGTTCCCAGCGCTATATCTTGCAGTCGACAAGGGCACGGCCCTCGCGGAGGTCCTTGGGAGAGACAAGGACGTGGGATCACTTACGCCAGAACAATTGGCACTGACAAAGCCAGATTCGATAAGTGCGGTGTCAGTGACCGGCAAGTTAGACGCAGTAGTAGACATTCGGACGCCAGGGAATTTGTCCAAGTTTGTAAGTCTCATCAAGGATTTTAAGCTGTCGAAATCATTGATCTCCGAAGCACGCCGATTGGGATGGTCACCTCTCATGCTAATCACCACCGTCGCAGAATTAAAAACCGTGATGATGCTCGACAATTGGAGAAACTGGCCAATGCTTTATGACGTTCCCGCCGGAGGTCAAATTTTCGGCGGCATTGCGGTGGACGCAGGAATTGAAGGCATTTTGTACGAGTCAGTCTTGACCGCCAAAGAATGTCTGGCTGTGTTTCCTCAGAATTTTCTGAACTCTTCTTCTTACGTCGAGCTTGATGATCCGGTGCCGAGTGACGATGTACGAACGCGAATAGACTCCACCAACTTCACTGATTTTATCTAATCAGCTAACAGGGTGCAGGTTACGCTGAGCGCAGCTAAAATATTTCTGAGACTGTCGCTCAGAAAGGAAAAGTCGCATGAAGCCCACCGAGACCTCTCCATCCGCCCATGTTCTTGAGAAGTCGCAGCTGGAAGAATT
>Ga0210406_10001958_pt1 | contig 24134 bp, 16 predicted proteins | sample IncBWC30MmetaG_FD_155454 | JGI IMG/M metagenome (GOLD analysis project Ga0210406, IMG submission 155454) | Forest soil microbial communities from Barre Woods Harvard Forest LTER site, Petersham, Massachusetts, United States - Inc-BW-C-30-M | ecosystem: Environmental > Terrestrial > Soil >...
TGTCTATCAATTTTGTCATCGCGCGCTCGGCCGGGAATTTGTGCGCAATCGCCCAGCGCGGCGTACGCGACACGAAGCCGAGACGTTCCTGCCAATCAATGCGATCGACCTTGTAGACCACGCCGTCGATGTCGTAGTCGAGCTCGGCGCGCTGTTCCTCGATCTTGCGGTGAAAGGCGATCAGTTCGTCCACGGAGTGGCAGAGCCTGGTCAGCGGATTGGTCTTGAACCCGCAGCGCTCGAACCAATGGATCATGCCTGTCTGCGTCTCTTCCGGCATGTCGCTCATCTCGCCCCAGGCATAGGCGAAGAAGCCGAGCGGGCGCGAGGCGGTGATGCCGGGGTCCTTCTGGCGCAGCGAGCCCGCCGCCGAATTGCGCGGATTGGCGAAGATGGTGCCGCCTTCGGCCTTCTGCCGCTCGTTCAGCGCAAGGAAGGCCTTCTTGGTCATATAGACCTCGCCGCGCACCTCGCAGATCTCGGGGATGTTGCGACCCTTAAGCTTCTGCGGCACGTCTTCGAGCGTGCGGATATTGGCGGTGACGTCCTCGCCCTCGGCGCCGTCGCCGCGGGTTGCGGCGGTGATCAGCTCGCCGCCTTCATAGCGCAGCGACATCGACAGCCCGTCGATCTTGGGCTCGGCGGAGAAATCGATTCCGTCGTCCTTCAGCTTGAGAAAGCGCTCGATGCGGCCGACGAAATCGATCACATCCTGTTCGGCGAAGGCGTTGTCGAGCGACAGCATCGGCAGCGCGTGGCGGACCTTCCTGAACCGCCCCGACGGCGCGGCGCCGATCTTCTGCGAGGGCGAGTCTGACGTGACGAGGTCGGGAAAGCGCTTCTCGATCGCGTTGAAGCGCTGGCGCAGCGCATCATAGGCGGCGTCCGTGACGGTCGGCGCGTCGTCCTGATAGTAACGCCTGTCGTGCCCCTCAAGCTCGAGCGCCAGCCGCTTGTGCTCGACCTTGGCCTGCGCCTTGGTGAGACCTGCGACGTCGGGAAGGGTTTTCGCTTTTGCTGCTTTAGCCATGGCAATTGAATACGATGAAGCTCGTCAGGAAAAAAGGTGCGTGCGCCCCCGCCGCGCCGCCAAGCGCGCAGCACGGCGAAGAAGCCGGAATCTCGAGATTCCGGGTTCGATGCTTCGCATCGCCCCGGAATGACCAAAACAATCACGCCGTCGCGGCCCTGAGGAGGCGTTCCGCGGCTGCCCTTGCCTCTGCGGTGATCTCGGCGCCGGCGAGCATGCGGGCGATCTCCTCGCGGCGGTGGTCGGCGGCCAGCGCGTTGACGCGGGTGGCGACGCGCTTGCCCTTGTCGAGCGCGTCCTTGGAAATCAGCAGATGCTGATCGGCTCTTGCCGCGACCTGCGGCGCATGCGTCACCGCCATCACCTGCACCTGTCCGGCAAGCCGCGCCAGCCGCGCGCCGATCGCGTCGGCAACCGCGCCGCCGACACCGGTATCGATTTCGTCGAACACGAGCGTCGGCGCCGAGCCGCGGTCGGACAACACGACCTTCAGCGCCAGCAGAAAGCGCGACAGCTCGCCGCCGGAGGCGACCTTCATCAGCGGCCCCGGCTTGGTGCCGGGATTGGTCTGCACCCAGAACTCGACCCGGTCGAAGCCCTGCGGCCCCGGCGAATTGGGATCGCTGTCGATCTGCGTCATGAATTTCGCGCGATCGAGCTTCAAGGGCGCGAGCTCGGCATTCACGGCCTTGTTGAGCTTCTCCGCCGATTTGATCCGCGCGGCGCTGAGCTTTGCGGCGGCCGCGGCATAGCGCCTGTCGGCTTCATCGGCCGCGGCTTCGAGCTTTTTCAACTGCTCGGCGCCGGCATCGATCAGCGCGACATCGGCGGCGTATCTCACGGCGAGCGCGGCGAGCGCATCGACCGGGGTCGAATATTTGCGCGAGGCGGCACGCAACGCGAACAGCCGCTCCTCGATGCGTTCGAGCTCCAGCGGATCGAAATCGGCCGCGGCAAGCGCTGCGGCAAGATGCTGGCCGGCCTCTTCCAGCGCGTTGATCGCGGTATCGATCGCCCTCACCGCGGGCTCGACCAGCGCCGGCGAATTCGCCGCGCGCCGTTCCAGCCGCCGCACCGCCGCCGACAGCGCCGCCACCGGCGAATGATCGCCGCTGACGGCATCCTGCGCCTCGCGCAGATCGGCCGAGATCTTCTCGCCCTGCATCATCACGGTACGCCGCTGGGCGAGCGAGGTCTCCTCGCCGTCCTTGGGCGCGAGCGCCTTCAGCTCATCCGAGGCGTGGCGCAGATAATCCGCCTCGCGCGCCGCGCGCTCCATGCCGGCGCGGTGCTCATCGAGCGCCGCCTTCGCGGTCCGCCGCGCGTCCCAAAGCTGTTCCAGCGCCGCGACATCCCTCTCGAGCCCGGCGAACGCATCGAGCAGGCGGCGATGGGTCGCCGCATCGACCAACGCGCGCTCGTCATGCTGGCCGTGAATCTCGACCAGCGCGGTGCCGACCGACTTCAGGGTCTGCACGCTGATCGCCTGATCGTTGATGAAGGCGCGGGTGCGGCCGTCGGCGAGCTGCACACGGCGCAAGATCATCTCGCCATTATCCTCAAGCCCGTTGTCGGCCAGGATCGCGGTCGCGGGATGGCCCTTTGGCACGTCGAACACCGCCGTAACCTGTCCCTGCCCGGCGCCATGACGGACGAGGCTCGCGTCGCCGCGCCCGCCAAGCGCCAGCGCAAAGGCATCGAGCAGGATGGATTTGCCCGCGCCGGTCTCGCCGGTGAGCACGGCAAGGCCGCGGGAAAACTCGATATCGAGCCGCTCGATCAGCACGATGTCGCGGATCGACAGACGCGCCAGCATGGCAAGCAAATTCCTACGCGAGAGGCGCGGACGCCAGCGTCCCGCCGCGAATCGATTCAAGAGGGCTTCTGAATCCGCGCCACACTATAGCGTTTCGCGCGAAGTGGGTACCAGTTCGCGCGCAAGCGCGGCGATGACTTCACGGCGTGACGCTCCATTCGCCGCGTCAAATAAGGCGCGAGTCGGGCCCAAGCGAGCCCCTGGAGCGAAGGAAATCAGCCGAGCCCCAGCTTCTTGAAGGCGCGGGAGATATAGGAACCTTGGTTCTCGGACGGCTCGACACCGCCGGATTTCACGAGGTTATAGGCGTCCTTGTACCAGCGGCTGTCGGGGAAATTGTGCCCGAGCACGGCGGCAGCGGTCTGCGCCTCGCCGACAATGCCGATCGCCATATAGGCTTCGGTGAGCCGCGCCAGAGCTTCCTCGACATGACGCGTGGTCTGGTACTGCGTGACGACGGTCTTGAAGCGATTGATCGCAGCAGTGTAGTCGCGCTTCTCCATGTAGTAGCGGCCGACATCCATTTCCTTGCCGGCGAGCTGGTCGCGCGCGCCTTCCATTTTGGCCTTGGCGCTGACGGCGTATTCGGAGGTCGGGTATTTGCGGACCACCTCTTCGAGCGCGGCGATTGCCTTCTCGGTGCGGCCCTGGTCGCGCGAAATATCGGGGATCTGATCATAATGCGAGGCCGCGATCAAATATTGCGCGTAGGCTGCGTCCGGGCTACCGGGATGCAGGGTCACGTAACGGGTCGCAGCGCCGATGCAACTGTCATAATCGCCGGACTGATAGAACGAGTAGGCCGACATCAACAGCGATTTGCGTGCCCAGTCGGAATAAGGATGCTGACGGTCGACTTCCTCGAATTTCTTCGACGCCGCCTTCGGATCCTTCCTCTGGTTCATCAGGTACAAGCCCTCATTGTAGAGCTTGTCGGCAGGCTCATCGACGAAGGTGTCGTCTTTGGCCATGAACTTGTCCCACAGCGCGCCGGTGCCGCAGCCGCTCAAGGGAATCGCAAGCACGACAAGCGACGCAGCCAGCCGAAGCTGCCGGGCGCTGACCGACAGCCTGCGTAATAGAAGCGTCATACGCTGTACCGACATGAGTTCTCGACCCGACGTCTCTGCTGCGCTCGCGATACTGATCCGCTTGCGATGCGTTGCCCGCCGCGCCATGACCCCGTCATGGACGCGAATGATGATCATGCCTATGGCGCCAGCCGTGCACCCACGACTGATTAACCGAGGCTGAGTAACCGAAAGGCCATGTAACCCAGAGACCATTAACCCAGAGGCTATGTAACCGAACGGTTATGTAACCGAAAAAGCTCCTCCAACCAACCGAATAGGCAGCTATTTCGCCCGGATTAAGGCGATGCCGGGAAGCTGTCGACAATCATGGTTACATGAATGAAATCAAGGCGTAACCCGCTGTCGAGCATAACCTCCGGGCAAACCTTCCGCGCTTCTCGGGCATAACGGAAACCCGGTCTACTCGGTGTGAAGCCTAAGACAGGCTCTTTCCGGATCATTTTCTGCCGGATCATGTCTGCCGGCTCGCACCGGGATAGCGTGCTCTTAGGACACGTCCGGGCCGAAGGCCGGGATGATCATGCCACCGGCCATGCCAAGGCCAGCCTCGGCATGGGTGCGAGACCGCCGCGCCGTCTCGGCCTCGACCACCCGCCAAGCGCCGCGGTCGGCGAGCAGCGAGGTCAGCACCGCATGGTTCAGCTTGTGGCCGCCGCGAACAGACCGATAGGCGCCGAGCATCGGCAGGCCAGCCAAAGCGAGATCGCCGATCACGTCGAGCACCTTGTGGCGTGCGCATTCATCGCTGTAGCGCAGGCCTTCCGGATTGAGCAGGCGCGTCTCGTCGAATACCACCGAATTCTCGAAGGATGCGCCAAGGGCGAAGCCCGCGCTCCAGAGCCGCGCCACATCGTTCATGCAACCGAAGGTACGGGCGCGCGCCACCTCGCGGCGGAAGCCTTCTGGGCTAAGCTCCAACGAATGTTTCTGCCGGCCAATCGCTGGATTCGCGAAATCGATCTCCACCTCGGCGCGGAAACCCGTCGCATAGGGGCGCAGCTCACCAAAGGAGTCGCCCATGGCGACTTGAACCGGCTTCAGAACCTGGATGAAGCGGCGCCTTGCCGACAGGCTGACGATGCCGGCTTGATCGATCGCCGCGACGAACGCCGCCGCGCTGCCGTCCATGATCGGAACTTCGGGACCGTCGATCTCGACGATGGCGTTGTCGACGCCCATACCGCGCAGCGCCGCAAGCACATGCTCGGCCGTCGATACCAATGGGCCTGTACGATCGCCCAGCACAGTCGCAAACTCGGTCGAGGTCACCGATTCGGCGGACGCCCTAACCTCGCGGTCGCGTCCCTCAAGGCCGGTGCGGACAAAAATAAAACCCGCATCGGCGGATGCAGGCCCCAACGTCAGGCTCACGGCCGTACCGGAATGAACGCCGACACCCGTCACGGTGGCGTGCGACCGAAGCGTTGTCTGCCGGCTGAATTTCATTGTGGAACCGCCCACCAAAAACCGCCGAAAGCGTTGATCGATCCGAACCTTGGCCCGACTCACGCGTTCTGCGTCCCCAAGTCGCGGCAAACATAGTCACGGCCCAAAACACCGCCAACTCACGCTTTTTTACCGATTGTTACCCAATCTCCGCCGTATTCGAGCCAAAGCTAAACCAAATTGCGAACCGCCTATGGGGCGTCTCAACAACTTCACTCAATCATGAAATAGATAATTAATGATTGAAAATCAGTTGTTTAGATGAGGCGTCGGCGACGGTTCCAGGGCAAAAGCAAAGGCCCCGGCGCGATCGCGCCAGGGCCTTTTCGATCGTCATGGCTGTAACAATTGTCAGTTGGCCTGCCGTCTGAGGAAGGCGGGGATATCAAGATGGTCGTCTCCCTGTGGCGCCGGCGCAACAGGCGCAGAGCGGCCATGGGTATCCAGACCCTGCGGCCCAGACCGCCTGGCGTATTCCGATACTGGTTCGCCAGGGCGCTGCTGCGCCTTCGGCAACGGCGGCATCGCGTGACCCGCGGCGCGCGTGGCGACCGGTGGCTCTGATTCGTCGTCACGCCGGCCGAGGCCGACATTGGCAAGCCGCTGCAGCAAGGACAGCTTGCTCTTCGGGTGCTCTTCTTCGATTTCGCCCCTTGCCTGCCGGATCTCGGCCTGTGCCGGGATCGGCAGCTCTTCGAATTTGGGCATCCGGGGCGTGCGGACCGGCGCGCGCTCGGCCGCCTGCGGGATGAAGGTCTCTGGCGGTGTCATCGGTTCCGGGGCGTGAGCGCGCACAGTATCGGGGTCAGGAAACAGCGACGGCTTCTGCGCGATCGGGCGAACCATGACATCGCCATAGGACGCTGGCTGCGACGCCGCCGCCGGTACCGGCGGTGGTTCGGCCACGGCCGCAGCAATGGCGGCCAGCGCCGCGCGTTCGACATTCTGCGGATTGCGCATTGGCGCGGCGGTCTGATGAGCCGCCGACGTCAAGCCTTGCGCCTCTAGCTTGGCGGCGCGCTCGGCGAGCCGCTGATTGTCGGCCCGCAGCCGCGCGGTAAGATCCGCCAGACGGTTTTCCGGCGATCCGTTGGACGACGCGGCCGGCGTGGCCGGGACCACGGGCACCGATGCGCTGCGCGCCGCGATCTGCGCATGCTCGATGCCGGTCGCGACGACGGAGACGCGAATCACGCCGTCGAGCGCCTCGTCGAACGTCGCGCCCACGATGATGTTGGCGTCCTGATCGACCTCCTCGCGAATCCGCGTCGCGGCCTCGTCGACCTCGAACAGCGTCAGGTCCTTGCCGCCGGTGATCGAGATCAGGAGGCCGCGGGCCCCCTTCATCGAGGAATCATCGATCAGCGGGTTGGCGATCGCGGCTTCGGCCGCGGTCAGCGCGCGCTTGTCGCCGGTGGCCTCGCCGGTGCCCATCATCGCCTTGCCCATTTCGCGCATCACGGCGCGGACATCGGCGAAATCCAGGTTGATCAGGCCTTCCTTGACCATCAGGTCGGTGATGCAGGCAACGCCGGAATAAAGCACCTGGTCGGCCATCGCAAAGGCGTCGGCGAAGGTCGTCTTCTCATTGGCAACGCGGAACAGATTCTGGTTCGGAATAATCAAAAGCGTATCGACAACCTTGTGAAGCTCGGCGATGCCGGCTTCCGCGGTGCGCATCCGTCGCTGGCCCTCGAAATGGAACGGCTTGGTGATGACCCCCACGGTCAGAATGCCCATTTCGCGCGCGGTCTTGGCAATCACAGGTGCTGCGCCCGTGCCGGTCCCGCCCCCCATGCCGGCGGTCACGAACACCATGTTGGCGCCGGAGAGATGGTCGCGGATCTCGTCGATCACCTCCTGCGCGGCGGCAGCGCCCACATCCGGCTGGGAACCCGCGCCCAGGCCCTGCGTGACCTGCGTTCCCATCTGGATGATGCGCGGCGCCTTCGACATCGTGAGCGCCTGCGCGTCGGTGTTGGAGACGACGAAATCGACCCCCTGCAATCCGGCGGTGATCATGTTGTTGACGGCATTGCCGCCCGCGCCGCCGACACCGAACACGGTAATCCGCGGCTTCAGCTCGTGAATGTCCGGAGGAGTAATATTGAGTGCCATGATTGCCTCTCGTGGATTACGCGCGCGTGGGTTGGCCCCGGCCGGCGGCCGCGGGAGTGGGGGAAATTCCATCGACCCGGAAAAGATTCATCAGAAGCCTTCGCGAAGCCATCGTCCGACCTTTCCGAAATAACCGTCCGTCCCTGTCTTGAGCTGCCGCGTATGCCGCGGTTCGACATGTTCGAGATGCGCGTATTGCGGATAGACCAAGAGCCCGGTCGGAATCGAAAACGACGCGGTCTTCGCCTCGGGCGGCAGCCGGCCAAAGCCGAGCGGCCGGCCGACGCGCACAGGCCGGCCAAGAATCTGGGTGGCAAGCTCGGGGACGCCGGTGAGTTGCGACGCACCGCCGCTCAAGACGATGCGCGCCTTGGGCTCCGCCGCAAACGGAGAATCGGCAAGCCGGTCCCGGACCATTTCCAAAATCTCCTCGACGCGGTGGCGGACGATGTTCGCGATCGTGGCGCGGGACACGATCTGCGGAAGCTCCCGATCGTTGTCCCCGGCCGAAGGCACTGACATCAACTCGCGCGCGTCGGACCCGCCTGTCAGCACGGTGCCATATAACGTCTTGATTCGCTCGGCATCCGCAATGCATGCGCTCAAACCCCGCGCAAGGTCCATCGTGACGTGATTGCCGCCGACGGCGAAACCCGAGGCATGCACAAAGCGGCCGGCGGAATAGACCGCGATCGTGGTGGTTCCCGCTCCCATCTCCACCACGGCGGCGCCAAGATCGGCTTCGTCGTCGGTCAGCACGGAAAGGCTCGCCACATAAGGACTTGCCGCCATCGCTTCAACATTGATGTGACATCGTTCAACCACCAGCATCAGGTTCCGCGCCACCGTCGCGTCCGCCGTGACGACGTTCATGTCGATGCCGAATTGCCGCGCCACCATGCCGCGGGGGTCGCGGATGCCCTTGACGCCGTCGAGCGCGTAGCTGACCGGCAAGGCATGCAGGACGGTGCGGCCTTCGCCGGTGGCGTGGCGCATGCCGGCCGAAGTGAGGCGGCTGACATCGGCTGAGGTGACCGCGCCGCCCTTGATTTCGGAGGCCGCCTCGATCAACTGGCCGATCGGCCGCCCGCCCGACACCGACAGCAGCACGGACTCGATGCGAACCTTGGCCATGCGTTCGGCGAGCGACACCGCCTGGCGTACCGCCTGTTCGCATTCGGCGAGATCGATCACCGCGCCGCCCTTGACGCCGCGCGACTGGATCTGGCTGTAGCCGATCAGTTCCACCGCATGCGAGCGCCCGCGGAAGGCGCCGCTCGGCAGGCATGGCTTCAGCCGCGCGATCATGCACGCGATCTTGCTGGTGCCGATGTCGAGCGACGCCACGAGCGCAGTGCGCCTCTGCGGCATCGGGCGGGTTTTCGGCGTGAGCTGGCGATTGAGGCCGGTCATGCGTCACCGGCCTTTTTCTTCGGCTTCTTGTCCTTGAACAGGTCCTCGCGGGCCTTTGCCGCGTCATCGGACAGTTGCACCGTCAGCCTGTCCGGCAGCCGCATGTCGACGGCGACGATGTCACGCGAGAACAGCCTGTCTTCCTTGTCGAGCCTGCTCAAGGCGGCCAGCGCGTCTTCGACGCCGTTCTCCGGCAGACGGATGTCGAGACCATCCTTGAGCCGCAGATTCCAGCGCCGCTCGCCGACGAAGATCGCGGCCCGGGTGGCTGATTGCACCTGCGGATAACGCGCAAGCAGCGCGAGGAAATCCCGCGCACGCGTCTGGGCGCCCTTGCCGACGACCAGCGGCAGCGAAACGAAGCGGCGCGGCACGTAGGGCTCAAGCACCGCGCCGTCGTCGGCAATCACCGAGAGCTTGCCGTCCTGCTGCCACAGCGCGAAGGCCGAACGCTCGACGAGGTCGATGCGCAGCTCGCCCGGATAGAGCTTCAGCACCGTGGCTTCCGCGATCCACGGATTGGCTTTCAACCGCTCGCGCACCGCGCTCGCATCCAGGAACAGAAGCGATGAGCGGCCGTTGACGCCGCCGATCGCCAGCACCTCGTCCTGGCTCAGTTGCTTGCGGCCGTTGATCGCGACGGTGGCGATCCCAAAGCCGATCGAATTGGCGAACGCATTGCGGCTGTCGCCGAGCGCCACGCTGACTTCCGCGACATGGCCGCCCTTGACGACGCCAAGACCCGCACTGCCCAGCAGCAGCAGCATGGTTGCAATCACGCCGGCCCGGTGCGGCACACTGCGTTCGATCCAGGCGATCAGACGAGGCGGAGGGTGTCGGTCCGGCGCGGTTGATCCAACACGAATCCGATCAGGACGAATCCGATCAAGAGGAACCCGATCGAGGCGAATCCGATCGAGGCCGAGATGCCCGCGCAACAGCACGGCCGCGCCGATCGCAGCCGCTCTCAGGTCAGCTTGAGGCCCCAGCGATCTCAGCGATCGAGCGAGGGGTCCTGAACCATCCATTGCACGAACTCGTCAAAATGTTGCCCGCAAAAACGCGGCGACCGGCACAGATGGGCTCTGGGCTTGCCGGGCGGGTGATGAAGGCAGAAAAAACCTCCTTCCCCTTGATGCGCTGGGCGAAATGGACATCCGCGACAGCTCACGCGCCGGCAGCCAAGCGCCACATGCGCCGCCAGCGTTAACCTTCGGACTTCCTGGTAAACAAAAGGTAAAACGGCTGCGGACTGGGCGCTTTTTGATCAGTTCCGCGAGAACTTTGCCCCAAATTCTTAATAATTTTACCTATTGGGTGCCGTACTTGTCCGGATTTCGACAGGTTCCCGCGCCGCTTCAGTCAAGGCACCTATTTTCGGACACGTTGTTCGGCGAGCGCGATCTGCTGCTGGAGAAAATCCGCAAACGTGATTCCCTGCACCTTGAGCGCCTTCGGATAGAGCGAGGCTTTGGTCAGGCCTGGCAGCGTGTTGGTTTCGAGGAAGACCGGCCCGTCCTCCGAGACAATGAAATCCGACCGCGAATAGCCGCCGCATGACAGCGCCTTGTGCGCCTTGAGCGCCTCTTCCATGATCGCCGCGCTGACATCGGGCGCAAACCGCCCGGGGCAGATTTCCTGCGTCGCCTTGGCTAGATATTTCGCGCGATAATCGAACGCGCCATCGGCGGGAACGATCTCGATCGGCGGCAGCGCGATCAGCGAGCCATCGTGTTGCTCCAGCACGCCGCAGGTCGCCTCGGTGCCCGCGATGCACGGTTCGATCAGATAGGTTTCGCTCGCAGCCGCGCGGCGCACCGCGACGATATCCTGCTTGGCGTTGACGAAGATCAGCCCGTAGCTCGATCCGTCATGCGTCGGCTTGGCGACCAGCCTGCCATGTTCGGCAAGCGCCGCTTCGATCTCGGCAAGCTCAATGCCGGCCGGGGCCTTCACGCCGCCAAGTGTTGCGAAACGTTTGGCCGCCACCTTGTCGAAGGCAAGATGCGAGGACGCCGAGCTTGAGCCGGTAAACGGCACGCCGCGCATCTCGCACATCACCTGAAGCTCGCCATTTTCCGCCCTGCCGCCATGCAGGCCAAGCACCAGAACGCGGTCCTCCACCTTGGCCCGATCCATCGCCTGTTCGATCGTCAGACCAACGCGTTGGCCGTCGGGCTTTAACGGATCTTCGAACGGGCGCGCATGGCCGAGCAGGGTCTCCGACCGCGTTTCATGCACGCTGTCATCGGCGTCCCAGAACCAGAGATCAGCCTCCGGCAGCGCCGAATGCAGCGCCTGGGCGGTCGCGACCGACACCAGCCGCTCCTTGTTGGTGCCTCCGAAGAGGATGGTGATCCGCATTATTCGATCCGTCTCTTGTCATTCCGGGGCGTGCCAACGGGTCCGGTCATTGGCCGGCCCGATGACGGGCTCGCACGAACCCGGAATGACGACCAAACCTTTGTCCGCCCCGCGGGATGACCACTATGCGGCGATCCCGATACGCTTGATTTCCCACTGTAGCTCAATCCCGCAACTCTGCTTCACCCGCGCGCGCACCGTCTCGCCCAGGTTCTCGATGTCGCGAGCCGTCGCATCGCCCGTGTTGATCAGGAAATTGCAGTGCATCTCCGACACCTGGGCGCCGCCGCGCTTGAGACCGCGGCAGCCGGCGGCGTCGATCAGTTTCCAGGCGCTGTTGCCGGGCGGGTTCTTGAAGGTCGAGCCGCCGGTCTTTTCGCGGATGGGCTGCGCGGTCTCGCGATGCACCTGTACCTCGTTCATCCGCGCGCGGATCGTGTCCGGCGCGGCGCGCACGCCGCGAAATCGCGCCGAGGTGAAGATGATGGAGGGATCGATGCCGCTGCTCCGGTAGACGAATTTCATGTCGGCATTCGAGAAGACGTGGGTCCTGCCGTCGCGGCCGATGCCGCTCGCCTCGATCAGCACGTCCTTGGTCTCGCCGCCATTGGCGCCGGCATTCATGCGCAGCGCGCCTCCGATCGTGCCGGGAATGCCGAAGAAGAACTCCAGCCCGCTCACATTGGCCGCAGCAGCAACTTCCGCGACGCGCTTGTCGAGCGCGGCGGCGCCCGCAGTCACGATATCGCCATTGGCTGCAGCCTCACCGAAGCCGCGGGGCGACAGCCTGATCACCACGCCCTGCAGCCCGCCATCGCGCACGATCAGATTCGAGCCGACGCCGATCGCATGGACCGCGACGTCGCCGGGCAGGTGCGCAAGAAAATAGCCGAGATCATCCGCATCGGCCGGCGTGAACAACGCCTGCGCCGGTCCGCCGACGCGAAACCAGGTCAGTGGCGCCAGGCTCTCGTTGGCGAGCAGCCGCCCGCGCAGCTTCGGCATCGCGGCTTTGAGATCGGGCGTTATATCGGGAAAGCTCAAGGGACGCCTCTCAACGCGACGCGGCCGAATGCTGTGGCACGCGGCCTCACGCCAGCGCCTTCAATTCGCCGGGCAGCGCATAGGCCCATTGCGTGATGCTGCCCGCGCCCAGACAGACGACGAGGTCGCCGGAGCGCGCGAGGCCCTTGATGACGCCGGCCAAGTCGGACGGCTTTTGCAGCGGCATCACCTCGCGATGGCCATGCGCACGCAGGCCGGTGACGAAATGGTCGCGGTCGATGCCGGGGATCGGCGCCTCGCCGGCCGGATAGACATCGGCGACCACCACGGCATCGGCATCGTTGAAGCAGCCGCAAAATTCCTCGAACAGCGATTGCAGCCGCGTATAGCGATGCGGCTGCACCACGGCGATGATCTTGCCGCGATAGGATTCGCGGGCGGCCTTCAGCACGGCGGCGATTTCCACGGGATGATGGCCGTAATCGTCGATGATGGTGACGCCATTCCACTCGCCGGTGCGCGTGAAGCGCCGCTTCACGCCGCCAAACCCTGCGATTGCCTTGCGGACGGCGTCATCGGAAATTCCAAGCTGATGCGCCACCGCGATCGCGGCGGTCGCGTTCGACGCATTGTGCCGCCCCGGCATCGGCAGCGCGATATCCGCGATCTCATGCGCGCGGCCGGTCTTGCGATCGCGGATGACGACGTTGAAAGTCGAGCCGCCGCCCACGGGTTTGAGATCCGCCAGCCGCGCATCGGCTTGCGGATTTTCGCCATAGGTGATGATGCGGCGATCCTCGATCCTGCCGACCAGCTCCTGCACGACGGGATGATCGATGCACATCACGGCGAAACCATAGAACGGCACGTTCTCGACGAAGGCGCGGAAGGCGTCCTGCACCGCCTCAAAGGTCTTGAAGTGATCGAGATGTTCGGGATCGACATTGGTGACGATGGCGACATCCGCCGGCAGCTTTAAGAACGTGCCGTCACTCTCGTCGGCCTCCACCACCATCCAGTCGCCGCCGCCCAGGCGCGAATTGGTGCCATAGGCATTGATGATGCCGCCATTGATCACGGTCGGATCAAGTCCGCCGGCATCGAGCAGCGTCGCCACCATCGAGGTGGTCGTGGTCTTGCCATGGGTGCCGGAGATCGCGACGCAGCTTTTCAGCCGCATCAACTCGGCGAGCATCTCGGCGCGGCGCACCACCGGAATGCGCCGGGCGCGGGCGGCCATCAATTCCGGATTGTCGCGCTTGATCGCGGTCGACACCACCACCACATCGGCGCCGTCGACATTCTCGGCCTTGTGGCCGACGGTGACCTCGACGCCCTTCTCGCGCAGGCGCGCGACATTGCTGCTCTCGGAGACATCCGATCCCTGCACGCTGTAGCCGAGATTATTCAGGACCTCGGCAATGCCGCTCATGCCGATCCCGCCGATCCCGATGAAGTGGATGGGTCCGATCTCGCGCGGCAGTCTCATGATGCCTCTCGTTTGTTCCCGCCACGCCGCGGCAAGGGCCAAAAGGCCGCGATGCTCGCGCCTGACGTCACTTCTATCGACGAATCTCCAGCCCTTCATGCAAGACGGGAGAGAGCCGGACAAGCCCGGTCCCGTCGCAAACACCATCGAATTTCCGGCCCCGACGCCTGATTTTGGCCGATTCTGTGGCCGGAAGCGAGCCGCCGGCCCCTCAAAGGCGGTTTCAGCCGCCGCACGAAGGCCAATGGCATGGCGTCCACACCCGCCGCTTCCGCCACCCCGGCCTGCCAATGCGAGGCTCCGTATCAGACTTGAGGCGAGACTTGATGTGAGGATTGGCGGACGCTAGCGCTGCGAGCAGCCGCCTGCTCCTGCATCTCGATGACCCGAAGAAAGTTGCGGAGGCGGTTGGTTTCCAACGTCCGAATGAGCTTGTTCTGGTGATATGGCAGCAGCAGACCGGCAAGTGACGAACTCCAGGTGGCGTCCATATCGAACAGCACGCCGAGACCGAACACCGCGGGAATCTCCGCAAAACCGAACTCCCTGCCCTCCCGCAGCGCCTCGTCCAGGAAATCGTCGATTGCAGTCCTCACGCCGTTGCGCGGGCCGCCGGCCACGGTTGCAAATGCGAACTTTCCCATGCCGCGGAATCCGCGACCGTTGACCAAGCCCGCATGATCGAGAATGGCACCCGCTTCATAGCTATGAGGATGGCGATGTTCAGCAGGAATTCGTTCGGGCGCAAAGTAGGAGTCGCGCCGGCCGCATGGCCACCCGACTTCGTGAAGAAAGACCAGAACCGGCTTGCCGGCGCGGCGACTGATCGCCTCGATCCGGCGGAGCTCATGATAGACCGTGTACCAGTTATGGTCGCCATCGACGATCCAGGCATCGGCCTCGCCAACTTCGTCGAATGCTTCAAGGCTGGTCTTTGCCAGATGGCGAACATCCGGATTGACTTTCAACCACTCGCTGACTTCGTGCTTAGGTTCGGGATCTATGGTCGTGAATTGTCCTCCGCGCGCACGGCAATGAGCCGCCAGCAGCGGCGACATGCCGCCATATTCCCCGCCGATTTCGACGATCGTCCGCGCATCCGCCAGCCTGAGCGCATCCAGGATCAGATCCGAAAACTCCGAGATGGAGTCAACGAGAACGCCCGCCATCATCAAACTTCCTCTTGAACTTCCGAATTAGCCACTTCTATTGATCAGCCACTTCTTCCGATTAGCCACTTCTGAATTCGTCAGCTTCATCGCTTATTTTGGTTTTTAAGTCGTCTAATTTTGGATGCGACAACTTGGTAGAGCAGATTTGACCAGGGGCGGTTCCCTTGATCACAAACCTGTAACAAATAATGCAAAAGCGGCCAGCCTGACGATCTGCCCTATTGGATTCCGGCGACCTTGATCACCAGATCCGCCAGCCGCTCGGCGGCATCGAGCCGCCCGGCCGCGCGCGCCGACGCAGCCATTGCGGCGAGATGCGCGGGCTCGGCGGCGAGCGCGGAAATTTCGGAGGCCAGCCGGTCCGGCGTGAAATCGGCCTGCGAGATCCGCAGCGCGCCGTTGACGCGCGACAGCACGCCGGCATTGGCGAACTGATCCTGATCGATCGCGCCTGGCAGCGGCACCAGGATCGACGGACGGCCGATCGCGGCGAGCTCAGCCACCGTACCCGCCCCGGAGCGCGAGACCACCAGATGATTCGAAGCCAGCCGCGCCGGAAGATCGGTGAAGAACGGCGCAAGCTCCGCATTGATCTTCAACCGGTCGTAGACCGAGCGCACACGTGCCATGTCTTCCTCGCGCACCTGCTGGGTCAGAACCAGCCGGCTCCACAGCACCGGCTCCAGGCGCTCGATCGCGCCGGGAACGACGTCGCTCATCACGCGAGCGCCCTGGCTGCCGCCGACGACGAGCAAACGGAACGGTCCCGTGGCTTCCGGCGGCACGTATGCGACCGAGGCGGCGGACAGGATCGCCGGCCGCATCGGCGTGCCGACGGTCGTAGCCTTGGCCGCAAGCGCGCGATCGCGGTCGAGCACGCCGGGCAGCGAGGTTGCGATCGCATCGACATGCCGCGACAGAAAGCGGTTGGCGCGGCCCAGCACCGCATTGGCGTCATGGATGATGCCGGGGATGCCGCACAGCCGTGCAGCGACCAGCGGCGGCAGCGTTGGATAGCCGCCGAAGCCGATCACTGCTTTCGGTCTCAGCCGGCGCATCAGCCTCACAGCCATGACCGTGCCGGCGACGAGCGTCAGGCCGGTGCGCGCCAGCGACCATGGCGAGCGGCCGCGCACGGTTTCGCTCGGCACCACGTCGATCATGTCCTTGGAGAACAAGCCGCTGTAGCGCAGCGCGCGCGAGTCGGTGACGAGGCGGACGCGAAGGCCGCGCTTGATCAGCTCGACGCCCAGCGCCTCGGCGGGAAACAGATGGCCGCCGGTGCCGCCCGCGGCCAGGAGAATAAGAGGGGCTGTGTCCATGACGGGCTCTTTACAAGGAAAGCACGGTCATGGCGAGCCGTCGGGTCGCACGAATGAGCGGGCGATGAGTCCTTGCAGATGACGAGGTTCAAATGACGAGGTTCGAGCGAGACGTCAGGCGAAGGTGCGTGCCACGCTGGCGTCGGCGATGGATTCCGCCTCGGTGCGAGGCCTGAGCCGCGTCAGCGCCAGCATCATGCCAACGCCATAGGCGAGCGAGACGATCGAGGAGCCGCCATAAGAAATGAACGGCAGCGTCATGCCCTTGGCCGGGATGAGCTGCAGATTGACCGACATGTTGATCGCGGCCTGGATGCCGAACATGATCGCAAGGCCCGAGGCGGCAAAGCGGGAGAACATGTCCTCATTGGCGTAGGCGCGCGACAGCGCGCGGATCACGACGAAGGCGAACAGCAGGAGCAGCGCAAGGCACAGCACGATGCCGAACTCCTCGGCGGCGACCGCGAACACGAAGTCGGTGTGGCTGTCCGGCAGGCTGCGCTTGGCGATGCCCTCGCCCGGTCCGAGCCCGAACCAGCCGCCATTGGAGAACGCCTCCATCGCGGTATCGACCTGGAAGGTGTCGCCCGAGGCCGGGTTCATGAAGCGCTTGATGCGTCCTGCGACGTGCGGCACCAGAAGATAGGCGCCGAACAGCCCCGCGCTGGCCGCGCCCGCAAGCCCCGCCACCCAGATCATCCGCATGCCCGCGATGAAGAACAGCGCGCCCCACACCGCCAGGATTAGCATGGTCTGGCCGAAATCCGGCTCCATCACCAGGAGCGACACCAGCATCAACAGCAGCACCAGCGCCATCGAGGTCGCCGGCATTTCCGGCCGCCGCGCCGATTCCGCGAACAGCCAGGCCGCGATCACGACGAAGGCTGGCTTGGCGGATTCGGAGGCCTGAATGTTGACGCCGAGCAGTGTGATCCAGCGCCGCGAGCCCTTGACCTCGGGACCGACCAGAAGCGTCGCCGCGATCAGGACAACGCTGACCGCGAACACGATCAGCGCGCTGCGCCGGATCTGCCGCGGCGACATGAAGGACACGCCGATCAGCACGATGAAGGACGGCAGTAGGAAAAGCACATGGTGGCTGAAGAAGTGGAACGGATCGAGCCCGATCCTGGTTGCGACCGGCGGGCTCGCGGCCAGCGACAGCACCACCCCGCTCAGCATCAGCGCCATGATGGCTCCGAGCAGCGGCCGATCGATGGTCCACCACCATTCGGAAAGCGGCGTGCGTTCTTCACGGGAGATCATCAGCGTTCCTTACGCCACGGAAGCCTCCATTGGTCGCCGATGATGGTTGCCGAAGGGTTAAGGAAATCGAAATGTTTTGAAAGGTCAGGCGGCGGACGCTGCGTAGGATAGATCGAGCGAAACGATACGCCCGTCATTTGACGATCGACAGCGCTGGGTTCGCGAAGGGCCGGAACCTGTCATCGGACGGCGCGTGCGCGCCGAGTTGGTGGCGGGTGACGACAATGGGGTTCTCACACCGCCGACTGCACGCCCGGCATCGCCTGCACGAGCTCGCGGAACCTGGCGCCGCGGATTTCGAAATTGCGGTACTGGTCGAACGAGGCGCAGGCGGGCGAGAGCAGCACCACGGGATCGGCCAGCCCTGATGCTTCCGCGTCGCGCGCGGCGTGTTCGACGGCGGCATCGAGGGTTTCGCTGATTTCGTGCGGCACGCCCTCGCCGAGCGTCTCGGCGAATTCGGCCGCCGCTTCGCCGATCAGATAGGCCTTGCGGATGCGCGGAAAAAATTCGGTCAGACTCGTGATGCCGCCGACTTTCGGCTTTCCGCCGGCGATCCAGAAAATATCGGCGAAGGACGACAGCGCATGCGCTGCCGCATCCGCATTGGTGCCCTTGGAGTCGTTGACGAACAGCACATGGCCGCGGCGGCCGACCTGCTCCATCCGATGGGCGAGTCCCGGGAAGCTGCGCAAGCCCCTTTGCAGCACCTCCTGGCTGACGCCGAGCGCGAGCGCGCAGGCCGCGGCACAAGCCGCGTTCTGCGCATTGTGCAGACCACGCAGCGAACCGATGCCGCCGATCCGCGCGATCTCGCTGCGCGCGCCACCGGAGGCCCGCAGGATGGTCTCATGCTCGACATAGATGCCATCGGCGACCGGATTCCTCACGGACACGCGCACGACGCGCTTGCCCGCCCGATCCAGCCGATCGGCGGTGGTGCGGCACAAGCCATCATCGACGCCAACTATCGCGGTGCCCTGCGGCTGCACGCCTGCGACCAGACGCTCCTTCACCGCGGCATAGCGCGCGAGCGTGCCATGGCGGTCGATATGGTCCTCGCTGACATTGAGCAGGATGCCGACAGACGGATCAAGCGAGGGCGAAAGGTCGATCTGGTAGGACGACATCTCGATGACATGCACCCGCCCCATGCGCGGCGGCTCCAGCGACAGGATCGCGGTGCCGATATTGCCGCCCATCTGAGCGTCATAGCCGGCAAATCGCATCAGATGCGCGATCAGCGCGGTGGTGGTCGATTTGCCGTTGGTCCCGGTGATCGCCACGAACGGCGCGTTGGGCGCATGACGGCGCCGCTCGCGGCAGAACAATTCGATGTCGCCGATCACCTCGATGCCGGCCTCGCCCGCTTTCATGACACTCCAATGCGGCGCCGGATGGGTCAGCGGCACGCCCGGAGCCAGCACAAGCGCGGCGAAATTCGCCCACGACACCGTCCGCAGATCCGCCGTCATGAATCCGGCCTGTGCGGCTTCGGCCAATCTGTCGATGCCATCGTCGCCCGCAATCACCTCCGCACCGCCGGCTCTCAGCGCATGGCAACTCGCCAGGCCCGAACCGCCGAGGCCGAACACGGCAACCGTCTTGCCGGCGAATGAGGTGATCGGGATCATGATGACTCCGTCGTCATTCCGGGGCGCGCGAAGCGCGAACCCGGAATCTCGAGATTCCGGGTTCGATGCTGCCGCATCGCCCCGGAATGACGAGGTGTTAACAAAATCATCATCGCAGTTTCAACGTCGACAGGCCGGCGAGCGCAAGCATCACCGAGATGATCCAGAAGCGGATCACGATCTGCGGCTCGGTCCAGCCGAGCTGCTCGAAATGATGATGGATCGGTGCCATCTTGAAGATGCGCTTGCCGGTGAGCTTGAACGAAGCGACCTGCACGATGACGGAGACCGCCTCCAGCACGAACAGCCCGCCGATCACGGCAAGCACGATCTCGTGCTTGACCGCGACCGCGACCGCGCCAAGCATGCCGCCGAGCGCCAGCGAGCCGGTGTCACCCATGAAGATCGAAGCCGGCGGCGCATTGAACCAGAGAAATCCCAGTCCCGCACCGAGCACGGCGCCACACAGCACGGCCAGCTCACCGGTGCCTGCAACATAGCGGATCTGCAGATATTCGGAGAATACCGCATTGCCGGCGAGATAGGCGATCAGGCCGAAGCTTGCTGATGCGATCATGACCGGCACGATCGCAAGCCCATCGAGGCCATCGGTCAGATTGACCGCGTTGCCGGCGCCGACAATCACAAACGCGCCGAAGATCACGAAGAACCAGCCGAAATTCAGCACCAGGTCCTTGAAGAAGGGAATCGCGAGCGACGTCGAGGCCACGTCGCGCCCGAGCCGCACCAGCGCATAGCACGCAGCGAGCGCGATCAAGGCTTCGAGCACAAGGCGACTGCGGCTGGCGAAGCCGCTGGTGGTCTGCTTGGTGACCTTCAGATAATCGTCATAGAAGCCGACGAAGCCGAAACCGAGCGTCACCGCGAGCACGATCCAGACATAGGGATTGAGCGGATTGGCCCACAACAGCGTCGACACGACGAGCCCGGACAGGATCATCAGCCCGCCCATGGTCGGCGTGCCCTTCTTGCTGATGAGGTGCGATTGCGGACCATCGCTGCGAATCGGCTGGCCCTTGCCCTGCCTGATCCGCAAATGATCGATGATCCAGGGTCCGAACAGGAACACGAACAGCGCGCCGGTCACCACCGCGCCGCCGGTGCGGAAGGTGATGTAGCGAAAGACGTTCAGGAGCGTGCGCAGGGGCCCGAGACCCGGGAAAGTGTTGGAGAGCTCGATCAGCCAGTAAAACATTCATTCCGCCCTGTAACGCTTCTTCCCTTGCATGTTGCCTTGCATGTTCCCATGCACGCTTCCGCTTGCACGAATCGGCATAGCCGTCCTCCCCGCCGATGGGAAGAGCATCTCACAAGCCTCCGCGATATCACCCGATTTACGTCCTAGAGCTTTTTCCGTTCCGATTGAATCGGAACGGAGCTCTAGTCTCTTGTTTTGACGCGTTTTCTTCACGCGAACCGGTATCCACTTCGCTGGAAAACGCTCTAGCCTGCAAGGCCGCGACAAGTCTTGGCACGAACTTGTTGATCCAGAATATCTTCTTGCTGCCCTTGACCACCACGACATCGCCACGGCGCAACAGGCTCGCGACCGCCTGCGGTTCGAGGCTCGCAGGATCTTCATGCCAGCCGAGACCCATAGTGGGAGGAAGCTTCTCGAACAAATACCGCATGCACGAACCCACGCAGTATACGCCATCGATTCCCGACAGATGTCTGACCAACTCTTCGTGATAGACCTGCGCCTCGGTGCCAAGTTCCAGCATGTCGCCGAGAATCGCGATCCGCCGTCCATTCGTCACAGGCCGCGCCTTCAGGCTTTCCAGCGCCGCCGCCATGCTGGCCGGATTGCCGTTGAAGCTGTCGTCGATCAGCGTCGCGCCGCCGACGGCCTGCTCGACACCGCGCCCTGTCATGATCCCGACATGTCCAAGTTCCGCGGCGAGCTTGGCCGCGTCGAGCCGCGCGGCATCGATCGCCGCAAGCGCGGCCAGCGCATTCTGCGCGCGATGAGGCGCGCCGGGCGTCAGGCTGAACTGAATCTCCTTGCCGCGCACCTCGGCGCGAACGTCCCAGCTCTCGCCGCGCGCGGTGTGGCCGAGTTCACGCACCTCGGACGTCCCGCCGAAGCGGACGATCTTGCCGTCCCATTCGGATGTATCGAGGCCGTGAGGCGCGACCAGCGTACCCTGCTTCGGCAGGCCGCGCGCGATCGAGACCTTCTCCTTGCGGATGACCTCAAGACTGCCGAGTTTCTCCAGATGCACCGGCTGCACATTCACCAGCAACGCCACGGTCGGTTGCGCAAGGGCTGCGAGCCGCGCGATTTCGCCGGCCTGGTTCATGCCGATCTCGACCACCCAGACGATCGCCTTCGGGTCGGCGTTGCAGAGCGTCAGCGGCACGCCCCAGAAATTGTTGAAGCTCGATGGGCTGGCATAGGCGCCCGGAAAGGCCGCGATGAACTCCTTGGTCGAGGTCTTGCCGGCGCTGCCGGTGAGCCCGATCACCTCACCTTTGAAACGCAAGCGCGCCGCGTGCGCCAGCGCCCACAAGCCGTCGAGCAGCGTGTCCGGCACCACCAGTTGCGGCACGCTCACGCTATCGATCCTGTGCGGAACGATCATCGCGGCCGCGCCCGCGGCCTCCGCGCTCGCGGCAAATTCCCAGCCATTGCGTGCGCTCGCGAAACTGGAGATGAAGCCGCCGCTTGGCGTTCCGCTCAGCGCCACGAACAGGCTTCCCGGCTTCACCAGCCGGCTGTCCTGGGTGACAAAGTCGATTGCGGTGTCGGGGAAATCGCCGGACAGGCGCAAGGCCCGCGCGACCTCGGCAACGGTCCACAACGGCGTTTTGCTCATGCAACCCTCGGCGCGAGCGCGGACTCGACCGCGTCATGATCGCTGAACGGCAGCACGCGGTCGCCGACGATCTGCCCGGTCTCATGACCCTTGCCGGCGATCAGCAGCACGTCGCCTTCCCTGAGATCATCGATCGCGGCCTTGATCGCGGTGGCGCGGTCGCCGATGTCGCGCGCGCCCTTTGCCGCATTCAGGATCTCCGCGCGGATCTGGGCCGGGTCTTCGCCGCGCGGATTGTCGTCGGTGACGATGATGTCATCGGCATGTTCGGCCGCGATGGCTCCCATCAGCGGACGCTTGCCAATATCGCGGTCGCCACCCGCGCCGAATACCACGATCAGCCTGCGCTTCGCGTAAGGCCGCAGGGCCTCCAAGGCCTTGGCGAGCGCATCAGGCTTGTGCGCGTAATCGATGAAGATCGGCGCGCCGTTCTGCTCGCCGACCCGCTCCAGCCGGCCCTTGGCGCCTTCGAGATGTTCCAGGCTGGCAAAAACATCCTCCGGATCGCTGCCGGTCGAAATCGCAAGCCCCGCCGCAACCAGCGCATTCTCGATCTGGAAGGCGCCGACCAGCGGCAGGCGGATCGCGTAGTCGACGCCGCGATGCTCGAGCGCAAGTTTCTGCGCATAGCCGTCGATCGTGGCTTCGACCAGTCGGATGCCCTCGCCCGCCCCGTCGCCTTTGCTTCCGACCGTGACAAGCCGAAGGCCGCGCGTGCGCGCCGCATCGATCACCTGCTCGGAGCAGTCATGATCGGCGGAAATCACGGCTGCGCCATCGGGAACGACCAGGTCGCGGAACAGCCGCAGCTTGGCATCGAGATAATGCGCGAGGTCCGGATGGTAGTCCAAATGATCGCGCGAGAGGTTGGTGAAGCCGCCGGCCGAGATGCGAACGCCGTCGAGCCGGAACTGGTCAAGCCCGTGCGAGGAGGCCTCGAAGGCAAGATGCGTGACGCCCTCGCGCGCGATGACGTCGAGCTGGCGATGCAGCGCGATCGGATCGGGCGTCGTCAGCGAGCCGTAGACCGTGCGCTTCGGCGACACCAGTCCGATCGTGCCGATGCTGGCGGAAACATGGCCAAGCCGCTGCCAGATCTGCCGCGTGAACGCAGCCACCGAGGTCTTGCCGCTGGTGCCGGTCACGCCGACGGTCGTTGCGGGCTGCGCGGGATAAAATGTCGCAGCGGCGAGCGCCAGCGCGCGGCGCGGATTCGGCGTCGTGACAAACGGCACGCTGCAGCCGTTAGGCGGCGGACGATCGCCGGCAATCGCGACCGCGCCCGAGGCAATCGCGGGCTCGATGAAGCGCGCGCCGTCGGTCTTAACCCCGGCCAATGCAAAGAACAGATCGCCGGGGTTCACCAGCCGGCTGTCGACGGCAAGGCCGGTGACCTCGGTCGCCTCTGCGACCTCGGTCGCCTCCCCCTGCGCCTCGACCGTGGCGTCGTCGCTAAAGAGGTCCCGAAGTTTCATGAGCTTCCAATTCGGCAAACGCGCTTTCGCTTATTGTTTGAGCATGATCCCTCGGGTCAAGCCCGAGGGCATGCTTTTCGGAAAACCGGTACCCACTTTTCCGGATCATGCTGCAGGCCACCTACGGCAGCCACCGAGACTCAGGCCGGTGGCAATGACACTTGGCTTACTGCGTTGCCCTGGATGCCGCAAGAATAAGGCGGTCGGGCGGCGGCAGGTCGAACCGGGGCTCAATCCCCAGAAGCGGCGCAATCCGCGCAATGACCGCGCCCCCTGTCGGCACCGCGTTCCAGCCCGAGGTGATGAAACCGTAGGTTTCCTTCAGGGCTTGCGGCTCGTCCAGCAGGACCAGAAGCTGGTAACGGGGGCTGTCCGCCGGCAGGATCGCCGTAAAGGCGGTCAGGACGCGCTTCTTGGCGTAGCGGCCATTGATGACCTTTTCGGCCGTGCCGGTCTTGCCGCCGATATAATAGCCGTTGACGTCGGCCTTGCGCGCGGTGCCGACCTCGGCATTCAGCCGCATCAGATAGCGCATCTTCTCGGAGGTCTCAGGCTTGATCACCCGCCTGGCGATGGCCATGGCTTCCGCTTCGGAGCGCTTCATGAAGGTCGGCGGAATGAGGTAGCCGCCATTCACAAGCGCGTCGATC
>Ga0210406_10001959_pt1 | contig 24120 bp, 18 predicted proteins | sample IncBWC30MmetaG_FD_155454 | JGI IMG/M metagenome (GOLD analysis project Ga0210406, IMG submission 155454) | Forest soil microbial communities from Barre Woods Harvard Forest LTER site, Petersham, Massachusetts, United States - Inc-BW-C-30-M | ecosystem: Environmental > Terrestrial > Soil >...
ATCAGCAACACCTACAACCACGCCTCGCGCGAGCTGATCTACTCCTTCTTCGAAGCGGGCCGCCAGGGCGACGAGCTCGCCAACTTCATTCAGCCGCGCAGCCCCTTCCGTCCCGCCCGCCTCGGTCGCTTGGACTGCCGCGCCGTCAGCCACATCCTGCGCGATTTAGAAGAACTCTCCGAGCCCATTGCCGACGTAGAACTCGACGGCAAAGGCCTGCCGATCCTCCTCAAGCAATACGCGAAGATCGGCGGCAAACTTCTCGGCTTCAACGTAGACCGAAAATTCTCTGACGTGTTAGATGGCCTGGTGGTCGTCGACCTCCGCCAGACCGAGCCGGGCGTGCTCGATCGCTACATGGGCAAAGAAGCTGCGGGAGCATTTCGCAAGCTGCACGGGGTGAGCTGAGGCCGTATACTCGGTCGGTCTCTATAACGAATCCCGCATTCGAGCCGTCTGTGTACTTTCTCTTTCCATCGGCCCGATCGAGCCGAGACAAGTTGACGCACAGTTTCGCGATCAGGCCAATGAACTGCGTCGGCTCCGTTTTGGCGTGTCATTGGTTTGCTTAGAAGAACTGGGTGAGAGCAACTGCAAAATTTCGAAACCCGATCTCCGGTGACGCAAGGGTGGTCTACCGGGCTGGATGCTCATGCCGGCTGAGTACGAGAAGCTCTTAGCACTCATTAGTTTGCATCAGGCACGTCCACTCACTCCGTTGGAAACGTAGCTGGCGTGCCACTATCTTCCGAATTAGTATCCACTCATCTCCGACGCGACCGCCGAAACCCGGATATTCCCGGCGGACTCCGATCTCGCAAGAGAGTTGTCGGCGTTAGGTTGGGAGAAATTCTTTATCAAAGATTTCGTGAAATCCTTGAAGACTTCAGTTGGGTCAATCATCGCAAAGCCTGAAGACATCAACGTAGTTCTCGCCGAAATGCAAAAGTTTCGCAGCACAATCGAAGGTGGTGTTTGCGCTCGCCGCATCAACAGCCCTTTCTTCTCGGTTGATGTGGCCGACAGGGTGGATGGGTACCTCGAGTTGTGGAGATCGGGGACGGCCAAGTATCCGACCTGGTTGGGAGGCTGCTCGCTTTGCGCAACTCTGGGTGGAATGACCTAGCCGCCAAAACCGGCGCCGCCAATCCTTTACTTAATCCCCCCCTCCCCTCACAATAGAAAGTTCGCCTGCAAACCGGCGCGTCTCCGTACTCATCCCGGAGTCCGCTGCCAAATTCCGCAGGCGCCACGGAGCCCTCATATGCCAGCAACTGGAGAACTCATCCGCTCGCTCAACTACGTCGAGGACATCACCGCCACCGTCCGCCGCCTCATCTCTTCCATTGCCACCATGACCCCCGAAGAGAAGAAGCGCCTTGCCGAATCCCTGCGCACCGCCACCGACAACCTGAACCAGATGCTTACCCAGCTCGAGAAAGGCCAGTAAGCGAGCGAACTCCCGGCGCAGCCCGACGGGCTGAATAGACTTATGGCTGACGTGAAAACCATCGCCGTGATTGGCGCCGGCATTATGGGCCGAGGAATTGCCCACGCCTCCGCGCTTGGCGGCTACCGCACCATCCTCGAAGATCTGCTCCCCAATCCGCTCCGCCGCGCCGAGTCCGAGATTCGCGGGAATCTCGACAAAGCCGTCGAACTCGGCAAGGTCTCTGCCGCTGACGCCGATGCAGCTTTCGCCCGGCTCGAATTCGCCGGCTCCATCGATAGCGCCGCCCGCGAAGCTGAGCTGGTCATCGAAGCCGTCCCCGAGGAACTCGAGTCCAAAATCGAAATCTTCACCCTGCTCGACAAGATCTGTCGCCCCGGCACGGTGCTGGCCTCGAACACTTCTTCGCTAAGCCTGAGTGAAATCGCCGCCGTCACTTACCGCGCTCCGAAAATCGTCGGCATGCACTTCTTCAATCCGGTCCACAAAATGAAGTTGATTGAAGTCGTGCGCGCGCTGGAGACCGACGATGACACGCTGGGCACAGCCGTCGAAGTCGGCCGCCGGATGGGAAAAGAAGTTGTAGTGATTAAAGAATCCCCTGGCTTCATTACCAGCCGTATCAACGCAATGATCGGCAACGAAGCTTTTTATATGCTGCAGGAAGGTATCGCGTCCGCCGCAGATATCGACAAAGCCTTAAAGTTAGGCTTGAACCATCCGATGGGGCCATTCGAGCTCGTTGATCTGGTTGGCCTCGATACGCGCCTCCACATTCTCGAATACTTGCACAGCACGTTGGGCGAGAAATTTCGCCCCGCCCCACTGCTGCGCGAGTATGTGGAAGCTGGTCGCTTAGGCCGTAAGACCGGCCAAGGCGTCTTCGACTATCGCGACCAAACTGCCAAAATCACCAAACTTCTCTAAAAAGCTCTTAAACGCAAAGTTCGCCAAGCATCCGCAAAGGACGCTAAGAAAACCTTGACCTGAGAGTCGCACCTCAGGCACTGAACCCAAAGAATGAAAGAGGCGGCCATTGCGAGGCCGCCTCTACGTCCAGCACTAAAGACGCTACCGCGTTATGTCGTCCTTAGCCTCCAGGCGTTTGATATACCCCTCGATCGTCGACTTGTTCGCTTCCGGCGCACTGGCCAGCGCGGTCTGCATCTCCTTCACCGCGCTCCCAAAATCCCCCTTTGCCGAGTACACGCGCGCCATCCCGGTGTGTGCAAACCACATGTCCGGATGTGCCTTCCAATTGGCCTGGAACACCTCGAAGGCCTCATCCCGCTTCTTCTCGCCGAGCAGTTGCAAGGCATAGCCGTGCCGTTGAATCGGCGTCGCCATCGCCATTGCCTTCTCATGCGTTGCTTTCGCCTCGTCCGTCTTGCCCATCGCGGCAAGGACTTTCGATTTGCTTAGCTCGTTCTCGAAGCGATCTTCTTGCTGGATCGAATTGTCCTCATACTTCAACGCATTCGGGAGATCGACCTTGTGGGCGAGCAGGTAGTTTCCCGCGTCATCCCAGCCGTCCCAGGTGTATTGCGACAACCCCCGCAGCTGGTTCTGCAAGCTTGCAGCCACAATCTCATCCACATTCACAGAAATCTTGAACGGCACCGCGACCTTGTCCCAGCGCAGCGAAGCGACCGCCGAATCGCGCGTCGGGGAGTCGAAGTCATAGGTCAGGGCTTCGTGCATGTCCGTCGCCTGCGCCTTGACCGTCACCCGCAGCGCGTCCTCGGCCTCTTTGTACGTGAAGCTTCCCCATGCCTTGTTCTGCTTGGAGAAGATCACCGTCCACTCGCTCTCCCCCGGGATCATGTGCAGCCCGTACGTCCCCTTGTCGAGCGGCTTGCCCTCGATCGAGACCGGGTCGGCAAATGTGATAGTCGTATTCTCGTTCGCCCCAGCCCGCCACACCTGCCCGTACGGCACGAGCTTCCCAAACACTTGCCGCCCGTTCACCAAGGGCCGGTGATACCGAATCGTGATATCCGTAATCCCAATTCGTTGTGTTAGCACCGCCTTCTGGCTGTCGCGTGGCAGATCGAGCTGCGTCGACTGTGCCGAGGCCGGCTTCGTCCCCGCGACTCCAAACAATGCCGCCCCACAGAACAGCACAACGCGGAGCATGTTATCCCTGACTATTCCCTCGTGAACCTTCCCGAAGTTGGCAGTTCCAGTCTTCATGACGCATTCCCTCCTCAATCGGGGTGGGGCCGAGACCACCCGTTCCACCACCCTCGAATCCCCGAGTTAGACTCCCAATCCCGCATCCCGTGAGCATCGGATCTGCCGAGCGCGGGTGGTGGGAAGCGATGGGAGAGAATTCACGATCATCCTTACTAGAGCCTCTCGCGCCGACTATGAGGCGGAATGGTATCGTGAATGCGCAGATGCGCCACTCTTTTGGGCGGCCTCGAATCAACGATGCTCATCGAAATCGGACAAGTGGAGGCGATCTTTCGGTATCCCGTAAAGTCCATGCGCGGCGAACAACTCGAGGTCGCGAACCTCGGCTGGCACGGCCTCAATGGTGACCGGCGCCTGGCATTCCGGCGGTTGAATGACCGCAGCGGGTTCCCGTGGCTCACTGCGGGCAAGCTTCCCGACCTGGTCCTGTTTGCTCCGCGCCGCCATGAAGACGGTGATAAGGGCGACCTTCCCACGCATGTTCGGACCCCGAATGGCGAAGAGATGCCGGTCTTCGGAGAGGACTTAGCCAAGGAAATCGAACGTCGGTATGGGGCCCCGGTGGAGATGATGCAGTTGAGGCATGGCATCTTCGATGACGCGACCATCTCCGTGATCGCCTCCGATACGGTGCGCGAGATCGGGCGACTCGCCGGGGTGAGCCCGGACGTGCGGCGATTTCGCCCGAATATTTTGGTTCGTTCACTGCGATCGGCGTCTTTCCAGGAGGACGAGTGGTTAGGCGGTGTGCTCTCATTCGGCGAGGCAGACGACGCCCCAGCCATCTCCGTCACGATGCACGACGTCCGCTGCTCGATGGTGAACCTTGATCCTGACTCAGCAATTCCGGCGCCAGAAGTGCTGAAGGCGGTCGTCCGCGTGAACCAGAACAACGCGGGAATCTACGGCGCGGTGATTCGCACAGGCCGACTGGAACTGGGACAGACCATATTCCTCCGTACAAACGGGTTTGTTAGAAGTTAGTTTCATTCCCGAGCCCAAACCGATGCGGACTCTGATGGTGGAAGATCCTCAGGGCAGCTAACCCTTTCTCACTCAAGCGCGTCCAACCAAAGGGCCTAACCGCCTTGAAACTCTGGAATTTTGAAATCTTGTTCGTCGGAACTTTCGACGTCCGTACTACGTAATTCAACTTAAGCAAGGGCGGGAAACGAGACCCCCGCCTGACCTTGACCCAAAACCCCTGCCGCTGCCCGGCGGCAGGGGAGCCAAAACTATGCGGATGCTCCTCGACATCGTGCGGCAATCCATGGCCACGCTCTGGGCCCATAAACTGCGCTCGTTCCTCACGATGTTCGGCATTGCCTGGGGTGTCGGTTCACTGCTACTCCTCGTCGGCCTCGGAGAAGGTTTCCGCAGTGGTCAGGAGAAGCAACTCAAGAATCTCGGCGAAGACATCATGTTCACTTTCCCAGGCCGCATTCCGGCGGTCGCGGGCAGCCTGCAGTCCGGGCAAACGTACAGCTTTACCTACGACGACTATCTGGCCATCAAGAACGAAGCCCGCCAGCTCCGCGCTGTTTCCCCGGTCATCAACCGCGAAGACATTCGCGCCGTCAGTGACTACGGTTCCACTAGCGGTCAGGTTTTCGGTGTCGCCACCGACTACAACCACATCCGCACCCTGCCGATCGACGTAGGCCGCTGGCTCGACGATGAAGACGGCGTGCAACGCCGCCGCGTGTGCGTTGTTGGCTGGGAACTCCTCAAAAACGTTTTCCCTGGACGCCCTGCCGTCGGATCGGGCCTCCTGCTCAACGGAATTCGCTTCGATATCATCGGCGTCCTCGCGAAAGTCGGCCGGGAAGGGAACAACGGCAGTAACGCTCGCATCTTCATTCCGCTTGAAACCATGCGCGACCTGTTCCCACTCAAAGGCGACAACGTCGAGAACGCGATCTCTTTCATTAACTACCGCCCCCTCGACAAAGCTCAGCACCTTGCCGCGAAGCAGGAAGTGCACGACATCATCGGCCGCCGCCATCGCTTCGATCCTAAACTCGAAGACGCCTTCGGCGACTGGGACACCATTGAAGGCTCGAAGCGCGTCGACAAGATCTTCGACGCGATGGACTATTTTCTGGGAGTAGTGGGCTTAGTCACGCTGGCTTTGGGTGGTATAGGCATCGTGAACATCATGCTGGTGTCGGTGGCCGAGCGCACGCGCGAGATCGGCCTACGCAAGGCCTTGGGCGCGACGCACCGCAACATCATGACCCAGTTCTTCATCGAGGGCGCATTCCTCACGGCGCTAAGCGGAGGCATTGGTTTGCTCATTACCGTCGGCTTCGTCACGCTGCTCGCAATGCTGCCCGCGCCCGAAGGTTTCGATACGCCGCGCATCGTGCCCGCATCGGCGGTCGCCGCCATCCTTTCGCTCTCGCTGGCCGGGATCTTTGCCGGCCTCTATCCTGCTCGCCAGGCTGCGCTGCTGCCTCCCGTCGAGGCCCTGCGCCAGGAGTAGGCATGCTCAAGAATCTTCTTCAACAGGCCTACGGCGCGCTGAAGCACAACCGCCGCCGCTCCTTTCTCACCATGCTGGGGATGGCCTGGGGCATCGCTACCGTCGTCTTGCTTCTGGCCTACGGCGCGGGCTTCGAGCGCGGCCTCTGGGTCGCTTTCCGCACCTTCGGAACGAATCTTGTCTTCGTGTTTCCCGGACGCACCTCGATGCAGGTCGGCGGTACCAAGGCCGGCAGCGAAGTCCGCATCACCATCGACGACCTCGAACACGTGCGCGCCGAAGTCCCGCTGCTCAAGCGCATCTCACCCGAAGTCTTCAAGCAGTGCACCATCGCTTACGGCACCCGGTCCGCGAGTTACGGTGTGAGCGGCGTTTACTCCGTGTATCCCCGCATGCGGAAAATGCTCTTTTCCGACGGCGGTTCCTTTAGCGAGGCCGACGACTTCACTCACAACCGCGTCGCCTTCATCGGGGCCGACGTCAAAAAGAAACTTTTCTCCGGTCAGGACGCCATCGGCCAAAGCATCCGCGTGGACGGCATCTCGTTCCAGGTCGTCGGGATCCTCAAGCACGTCATCAACAACAGCGACGACAACCTGAACGAACACGTCTATATCCCGTACAGTGCGGTTAGCGACATCAAAGACCCGCGCTACCTCGCATCCATCGTGATGGAGTATGAGGGCGACCACGCGAAAGTCGTCGACGCGCTGCGCCGCTGCCTCGGCTTCCACCACAACTTCGATCCCAAGGACAAGCGCGCTGTCTTCGTCTTCGACGTTTTCGCCGATCTGCTCGATCTGCAGATCATCACCACTGGCATCAAGATTCTGCTCGGGTTTATCGGCTTGCTGACGCTGGGCATCGGTGGCATCGGATTGATGAACATCATGCTGGTATCAGTCACCCAGCGCACTCGCGAGATCGGCGTAGAAAAAGCTCTGGGCGCGCGCAAGTGGCACATCCTCTTTCAATTCCTTGCCGAAGCGTTGGTCATCACCTTCATCGGAGGCCTTGCCGGAGTAGCGCTCGCGTATCTAGTCTCCTGGTCGGTCGGCTCGCTCACCCTCTGGAGCGCTATCGAGGAAAACGCCAGCGAAGGGGACATCCGCCTGGCGATCGAATCGAGCACGCTCATTGCTTCCACGCTGATCCTGAGCTTCGTCGGCATTATTAGCGGCATGCTCCCCGCAATCAAAGCCGCCAGCCTCGACCCAATTGAAGCTTTACGGTACGAATAACAGTCGAATTTGCGAGGGATTACATTCGTCCCGGGGCAGCGGTTGCGCCGTCTGACATCATCGAGCCCGGCTCGCTCACCATTCAGTTCTCCGGCGCACTCGCCATGATGAGCTATACGCTTCTGGAAAGATCGAACGGTACTTACTATCTCGCACTCTGAAATGATGTCAGCGTCTACGAGTTAGCACATACAAAGTCAAGCAGGATCGTACCGGGCAATGTGTCTATCACCTTAACCTTTTCCTCCGCGACGATCCTCGCGGTCTATGCTCCGAATGATGCAACCGGCACCCATCCGACCAGCGCCTAAACCCTTGCTAAAACATCGAATTCCATCAGGTTAGCTCTGCCGCCGGAAGTGCTCCTTATCAAAGTAGCTGGTGGCGCCTAGCGACGCCGCCTCAGGCTATGGCTCCTTGTGGCGCGTCTGGTAAGGTGCGTATTGCTGTCTCCCTCCAATCCTCTGCGGGCAGCGAATCAGTTCCCTCAATCCCCGCCGGCCTCCAATTCGCGGTGCACAATTTCCTTTACCACCTCACCCGCACTCTTCTCTCCATTCACTTCGGCCAGCACATCGAAAAACTCAAACGAGGTCAGCGCATACAGCTTCGCCACTTCACTCTCCTTCAGGCCCATGCGCTCGATCACTCGTGTCGCCGCCATCCATCGCCGCTGGTTCCGCGCCGCTAGCACGGTCGCGAACTCGGGATCGATCGCTGCAATGCCATGAATCCTGCGCAGCAACAGCCGGTCGTTCGACCAGAATGCGCTGAGCACTTCAGCGAACGCCGCGAGCATGCGCCTCGGGTCCCTCTCCTGCATTACGTTCCGCATTTCCTTCATCCCGCCTGCTCGGGCCAGTTGATCGAAGAGCGCCTCGAGCAGTTCCGCTTTGGTGCCGAACAGATTGTGAACCGTCTGTCGTGTTACCCGGCTCTGTTGCGCCAGCCCATCCATGGTGAGTTGCAGAAAGCCCTTGGAGGCCAATTGTTTCCGTGCGGCTACCAGAATCGCCGTACGCTTGCGCTCACTTTGTTCAAGCCGCTTGCCCAGTTGGTAGGGCCGCTTCGAAGGGGCAGTTTTTCCGGCTGTTCTCTCAATTCGAGGAGTCACACAATTCATTATACGTAGTGTAAAATAAAATGTTAAGACCTTGGTGCACGCTGACCAGGCTGGGAGGTCTCCATGACTGAACGAACAGTGAACCGCGCAGAAATCAGATCGGCCCCCGTTTCGGCGCCGCTCCCCATTCCCGCCGGTTGGGCACGCATCGCCTTCTGGGCCTGTGTGGCAATCGCAACCGCTGCCGTCGTTCGCCGCGTGTTTGCCATATTTATCCCTCCCCGCTCTGCGCCCCTGCAGCTCGCAGCCCTCGACGCCTACTTCTCCGCGCACGCTCCACTGACGCTGGTGCACATCCTCTGTGCCTTGGCGTTTGTCCTCCTCACGCCGTGGGTGCTCGTGTGGCCCGGTCGCATAGCGTGGCCCGAGCGAGTGATCTACCCGTTGGGCGCCATCGTCGGCGGCACGGCCTACGCGATGAGTACGCACGCAGTGGGCGGCTGGCTCGAACGTTCCGCCGTCCTGTTTTTCAATACGCTCTTTGTGTTCACGTTATTCCGCGCATATGCGTATCGGAAGAAGGGCGAACTGATTCGAAATCAGGAGTGGCTGCTGCGCTCCATAGTGATCTTGCTTGGCATCGCTACCACGCGCCCTGTCATGGGCATCTTCTTCGCGACCAGCCGCCTCACGCATCTCGAGCCACAACAGTTTTTCGGAGTCGCTTTCTGGATTGGATTCTCGATCAACACGCTTGCGGTCGAAGGGTGGCTGCAGACTCGAGCTCGACACGCGATGCATAGCGTGAATGCCTGACCCGGACCGGGATTGCGGAGACGATTGTGCTAAGGGACGGGAGATAGCAAGAAGCCCATGCGCGCCTCGTGTCGTCCGATTTTAGCCGCCGGTAGCTCGATGGTTAGGCAGGTCTTTGTACGGATCGATTTTGTCGTACCGTGCGGTCGGTTGGAGGCCGTTGTGAATTGCTCGCAAACCCGCATGAATCGTGGGGTTGTCCGTGTTTGTAATTTCTTGCCGCAAGTAACTTCTCGCTCTCGTCGGCGCATGGTTTAATCAAAAGTTCCCCCTCCGTTTTGGACGCTGTCTGAGTACGGCTCCGAATCACAACGTGAATACCCAAAGGCCAGGAGGATGGCTTGGATTTCCAACTGAACGACGAACAGCTGCATTTGAAGAAGAGCGTGCGCGAGTTTGCCGAGCGAGAGATTGCGCCCAACGTGATGAAGTGGGACGAGGCGTGTGAGTTCCCGCTGGCCACGATCAAAGAACTCGGGCAGCTTGGGCTCCTGGGCATGATTTTCCCGGCCGAGTACGGCGGTGCGGGCATGGGCTACATCGAGTATGTCACCGCCATCGAAGAGTTGTCGCGCGTGGACGGGTCGGTGGGCATCATCGTGGCGGCGCACACGTCCCTGTGCTCCAATCACATATTTCTCGCGGGCTGCGAAGCGCAGAAGAAGAAGTACGTGTCGAAGCTCGCGACTGGCGAGTGGCTTGGCGCATGGGGACTGACGGAGCCCTCGTCGGGATCGGATGCCGGGAGCGCCCGCATGACAGCGAGCAAGGCGCGCGGTGGGTGGGTGCTCAACGGGACCAAGACGTTCATCACGAACGGGCACTACGCGGATGTGCTAGTGGTAATTGCGGTGACCGATCGCGCGGCGCATACCCATGGTCTGTCAGCCTTCATCGTAGAGAAGGACACGAAGGGCTTCCGGGCGGGGAAGAAGGAAAACAAGCTTGGGTTGCGGGCGAGCGATACGTCCGAGCTGATCTTTGAAGACTGCTTACTGCCCGCGGCGAACCTGTTGGGCAAGGAAGGCGACGGCTTCATCGATGCGATGAGGGTACTGGATGGCGGGCGCGTCTCGATTGCAGCTTTGTCGCTAGGGATGGCCGAGGGCGCGTACGAAGCGGCCCTGAACTACTCGAAAGAGCGCAAGCAGTTTGGCAAGGCGATCAGCGAGTACCAGGCGATTCAGTGGAAGCTCGCTGATATGGCGACCGAGATTGAAGCGGCAAAGCTGTTGACGCTCCGCGCGGCAGCGATGAAGGACGCGGGGATGAAGACCACGCTCGAGTCGTCGATGGCCAAGCTCTATGCCAGCGAGGTCGCAGTCCGCTGCGCTAACGAAGGCGTGCAAATTCACGGCGGATACGGCTTCATCAAGGACTATCCGGCAGAGAAGTTCTATCGGGACGTGAAGCTGTGCACGATTGGCGAGGGCACAAGCGAGATTCAGCGGCTGGTGATCGCGCGACAGCTGTTAAGGGATTAGGGTCGCGCACTACACGAAACCGCGGCGTGCAATTTGTCAGCGAATATAGGCCACTATCAATGTGTCGGATGATCGCGTCCATCGATTCGACCGACACCAAACATCCGCTCTGGGTTAGAACCCGCTCGTGCGAACTGCGTAACGGCCGGGCCAGTTCGAGATAACTATCCAAACTGAGTTCATGGATGCCGAATAGAGCGTAGGCCTTTGCCTCGGATCGCCCACTAGGTAGATGGTCTCGAATTCTGCGACGCCGATGGGTGGGAAAAGATCGTTTCATAGTCGGCCTCGCCGGCCGACTGCAATTGCGAATACCCAATCCCTCTGAAGGCGAACCGGTCAACGGTTACGAGGCGGATCAAAGCCTCGTTAGAGTTGCTCTGGGCTTCAGGTTCAACGGCCTGCCTTTGGGACTGCGCGTAGAGCAAGCCGGAGAGTGCGAACGCGCAAAGCCTGAATCGCAGAGACGCCGAGGATTCGCCGAGATCGCGAAGAGTTGTGCCGGGCATTCGGTTTGGCGCTCTGAGCCGTCGTGAATACAGATGCGCTTAGTTCTGTTCGGGTTGACCCGCCTTTTTGACCACTAACGACCCGTAGGGAGGTGCTAAATCGCTCTGGTGGGTTCCCCGAGGAAACGTTCGAACACTTCGTTCGAAAGCAAGCGCCCACGCGGGGTAAGGCGAAGCGTGTCGTCAGTTTTCTCAAGCAGGCCATCGGCAACGGTCAGCGCGATTACATCGTCAAGTGGCCGTAGGGAAGCTGCCCCGAAGCGTTGTTCTAAGTCATGCAAAAGCACACCGCGATTGAGTCGCAGCCCTAGGAAGAAGCTCTCTTCGAGCGCAGCTTGTGAGGTCACGGCACCGCTCGGTCCGGGCTTGCCGGCGACATATTCCTCCAATTGATCCGGTGTTGACCAGCGCACTGCGTCAACCAGAGTCGTTCTGATGCCCTGATCGGCGAGCGCATCAGCGATCGGCAGCATGGAGTGAGCGTCTACGCCGAAGCCCAGGTACGGCTGGCGGGTCCAGTATTTCAAGTTATGCCGCGATTCGAATCCTGGTCGAGCGAAATTGGAAATCTCATACTGCTGAATCCCTGCTGTGTGAAGGCGCTCGCAGGCCGCGAGATACAGGTCCGCTGTGAGTTCCTCGTCGGGTACGAAGTGGGCGTGGTAGCGGGTGCCTCCAGCCATCAACTCGCGGCCGAGGTGCGAATCGCCGTCAACCTCGAGCATGTAGACGCTGGCGTGTGGGGCGCCAGTCGCGATGGTCTCCGCGATCGAGAGCTCCCAACTCTGTGCTGTCTGGTGGGGAAGTCCGGCAATCAGATCGACGTTGATGTTCAAAATGCCTGCGGCTCGCAGTCGGGCGATGTCGTCATGCACGGTGGTTCGCTTGTGCAATCGGCCTACCGACGCAGCTTCCTGGTCGACGAACGACTGTACGCCAAGGCTGAAGCGGTTGACACCGCAGCGTAGCAGGGTTTCGAGAACCGGGGCGCCGAGAGTGCCGGGTGCGCACTCCACCGTGATTTCGGCCTCCGGGAGAAGACAAAATTCTTGCCGAATCGTGACAAAAATGCGCTCCAATTGGAGCGAATCTAGCACGGTAGGGGTGCCGCCGCCGAGATAGACGCTGTCGACCTCGCGCGTGGCGGACTGTGCCAACGGCCCGTCTGTGCTTGTCGTATGCTGGATGTCAGTGCATACTCGTTCGACGTATTTGGTGAAGACGGCGCGCGAAAACACGTCGGACGCGAAATTGCAGTACGAGCATTTCGTGCGGCAGAATGGAACCGAGACGTAGAGGCCCAAGGCCATGCTTCGATTATCCCATCAGGTGCAGATTTGCAGGGTGTTCATCAGACCTATGATGGCGCTTCGCAGGAGCAAGGGTCCTAGGATCCCCACAACCCCGGAATCCCGTATGCCGATGAGTTGCAACTTCCCCCGGAGGCTCCGCATCTGACTTCTGCCCGCATGCTCCCACGAGTTGTGATCACTGGAATGGGTGTAGTCAGCCCCAACGGAATCGGCAAAGAAGCTTTCTGCCGGGCCATCCTCTCAGGTAAATCCGGGGTTAAACGGATCTCCCGATTCGACCCCTCGAACCTGCCCGTCCACGTGGCGGGCGAGATCCCAGAGTTCGACGAACTCGCGTGGGTGGATGCGCGCGAACGCAAGCACGTTTCGCGGGTCGTTCCACTGGCGATTGCGGCGTCGACCGAGGCGGTGCGCGATGCGGGCCTCGACTTTGCGGCGATGTCGCTCGAGGAGCAGCGTAAGATCGGCATCATTCTTGGTACGGGTGGCGGCGCGCAGGAATTCTCGGAGGAGCAGTACCGGCTGTGGCACTCTGGAAACATCAGGCAGGTGAGTTTGTTCTGCATTCCGTCTGGGACCATGGGGACGATTCCGAGCGAAGTGTCGATGCGATTCGGTTTCCGCGGTTACAGCCACGTGATTACGACCGGGTGCACTTCGTCGACGGACGCGCTCGGTTATGCGATGCAGCACATTCAGGCCGGCGTGCAGCCCATGTTTCTGGTGGGTGGCGTGGACGCCCCGATTACGCCGGGCATCATCAAAGGTTACTCGCTGCTACGTGCGCTCACCCAGTCGTGGAACGGCGAGCCGGAGCGAGCTTCGCGTCCCTTCTCGGCCGACCGCGACGGTTTTGTGCTGGCCGAGGGTTCGTGGATGTTTGTGGTGGAGGATTATGAGCACGCAAAGTCGCGCGGGGCCAGGATCTATGCGGAGATCGCTGGCTATGCTTCGACATGCGAGGCTTTCCATCGCGTGCGTATGAGCGACTCGCCCGAGGAGCCGGCGCGGGCCATCACGCTGGCACTCGAAGAAGCGCAGCTTCCACCTGAGGCTTTGCAGTACGCCAACCTGCACGGTACATCGACTGAGATGAATGATCGGGTGGAGACGCAAGCCTTGAAGCTCGCGCTGGGCGATCACGCACGCAAGATTCCGATGTCAGGGCTGAAATCGCAGATTGGCCATGCGCAGGGAGCGTGTGGGGCGGCTGGACTCGCAGCAACTTTGATCGCCATGCATGAAGGACAGATTCCGCCAACGATTAACCTGGATCGGCCCGACCCGCAATGTGACCTCGACTACGTGCCCGAGGCCGGACGCAAAGCCGACATTGAACACGCGTTGTGCAACTGCGTGGGGTTTGGCTCGAAGAACTCGGCGTTGGTGCTGCGGCGGCTATAGGGGCGCGGCGCGAAGAGGGCCGACGGGTCGGAAGGCCCCGCGACTCTGGGCTTGCTATACTGACTCGCCGTGCCACGCTGGGCTCGCCTTCTGGTCTGCTGTCCGCTCGCTGCTTGTCTCGCGAACGCCCAGGATGTCTCCAGCCGGTCCCTCTTCCCGCCTACATATATCTACTTGTTGCGCATGGAGAGGGAAGCCGACAACACCAAGACCTGCGTGCTGTTGAAGAAAGACGGATCGTTCCACTACGAGCGTAATCACAACGACGAACACGTCGCTGTGTACGAGGGTGAACTGCCTGCGCATGATTTTGCGAGTGTGCAATCTCTATTGCAGCGGCCCGATCTTGCGAACCTGAAGCAGAGCGATATTCCGGTTCCGCTCTTCAACTTCGGCGATCAGATCCAGGTGAACGTCTTCCGCCAGGATCACTGGCAAGACCTGGTGTTTCCCGACAGCAAGGATCGTAAGAAGTTGGTGCCGACCGTCGATGCGCTGGAGGATTGGCTGGGAACTTTGCCCCGGCTGCCACATCGGCAGTTCACAGAATTCGAAGCGCGCAACAACTGCCTCACCGAGCACAAGATTGAACTAAGGGCTCGGCCAGTGCCTCCGCCGGCCATCACCCCGCCCAAACTGCGGCAGGTAGAGGGTCTCGCGCCTCCGCCGGAATCCAGAGACGTGGCGCCGGCGTCCAAAACGCCTCCCGCGCCCAGTTTCTCGCTTTCAATGACGGTTACGCGTTTCGGCAATCCCATGCAACGCCGCTGCATACTGATTTACTCCGACGGCCGATTCCACAGCGAACGGACGACCCAGTCCTATGGCGAACATGCGACCTATCAGGTCATGGAGGGCGTGTACCCGCCTCAGTTTCTCGACAGCTTGCAGCAGGTGCTCAGCGTCCCCGAATGGAAGCTCGAGTACAGAGAGCAGCTGCCCAACCAGGTGTTCATTCGTGGAGGGGAGATGGTTCACGTCGAAATCCCGGGCCCCGGCCATATTCTAAAGTCCGCGTTTATGAATGTGGACTACCAGCCGCTCCCCAACCTGAATGACATACCTGTGCAGACGACGGACATCGCCGCCATCCCTGGAGGCCACCAGAAGTTGGTTGCCCCGCTTCGCGCGTGGTTCAAGAAGAACATTGAAGATGTCAAATTCATCCCTACGAAAGACGCGATCCCAAACGCCTGCAAGCCCCCGAGCTAAACCACCTTTTCCATCTTTCACGCGGGTTGGGCCATCTATACTGAGTATTCTGGACGATGGCCAATCAGGAAGAAGAGGTACTGGGAAAAGCCTATGACGGCCGCCTGATGCGGCGGCTGCTGCAATATCTCCGCCCCTACTCTTGGCAGGTTGCAGTCGCGCTTATCTCCATCATTTTCAAAGCGGGCCTCGACGTCCTTGGCCCGTTCCTCACCAAGACTGCGATCGACAAATACCTGACGCAGTCTCCTCACGTCACTCACATCGCCGGCTCGGTCCTCGATAGGTTCGTGACGCATTCTCCTCAACAGCATTTTCTGCTCGACCGCTGGCTGAGTTCCTCGCCGCGCACAGGCATCGCGCAGATCTCTGCGATCTACCTGGGCACGCTGGTGTTCAGTTTCTTCTTTGAATTCCTACAAACCTACTTCATGCAGTGGACCGGGCAGATGGTGATGTTCGACATGCGGCGGCAGATCTTCGGCCATCTGCAACGCATGCACATTGGGTTCTACGACAAGAATCCGGTGGGACGACTGGTCACCCGCGTGACCACCGATGTGGACGCGGTGAACGAGATGTTCACCTCAGGCGTAGTGTCGATCTTCGAGGATGTGTTCGTGCTCGCCGGCATCGTGGCCATCATGGCATGCATGGATTGGAAGCTGGCGCTGATCACGTTCTCGGTGCTGCCCATTATTTTCTGGGCGACAATGATCTTTCGCGTGAAAGTGCGCGACTCTTACCGGCGCATTCGTACGGCCATTGCCCGCATCAACTCGTATTTGCAGGAAGCGGTCTCGGGGATGATGGTGCTCCAGCTTTTCAACCGCGAGAAGCGCGCCTTCAAACAGTTCTCCGACATCAACGCGAGCCACATGGTGGCGTTTAAGGACGCGATCATGGCCTACGCTGTGTATTACCCCGTGGTCGAAATCGTTTCGTACACGGCGGTCGCGGCGATCATCTGGTTTGGGGGCAGCCACGTGCTGCACAACGTCACTATTCAGACGCTGTCGGTGCAGCGCACGGCGCATTTCTTTGCCATTCGCGTCGTGCCCACGGTTACGACGGTCGGGGTGCTAGTGGCCTTTATGCAGTACGCGCAGCGCTTCTTCCGTCCTATCCAGGATCTGAGCGACAAGTACAACATTCTGCAGTCGGCGATGGCCGCGAGCGAGCGGATTTTCAAACTGCTGGATACGCCGGTGGACATCACGTCGCCTGCTGAGACGAAGACGCCGGTTGGGCCGGGACGGATCCAGTTCGACCACGTTTGGTTTGCTTACGGAACGCGCGGACATGCGCCGGATACGTTGGCGCTGGCTTCGGCGAGTTCTGCAGCTTCGGTGAGCGCGAAGCTGGACGATAGTTCGTCGGGCGACGGGCAAGGGCCGGACTGGATTCTGCGCGATGTGAGTTTCGCAATTGAGCCCGGAGAAACGGTCGCGATTGTTGGGCACACCGGGGCAGGGAAGACCACTCTCATTTCGTTGCTGCTGCGCTTTTACGATGTGCAGAAAGGCGCCGTGCGCATCGACGGCGTCGATGTGAAAGAGATGGACCTGAACGATCTGCGCAGGCGGTTTGGCGTGGTGCTCCAGGATCCGTTCTTGTTCTCGGGGACGATTGGCGGGAACATCCGGCTGGGAACGGGAGGGATAGAAGATGGGCATGTTGAGCGCGCTGCTGAAGAAGTGAATCTTGGGGACTTTATTCGCTCTCTGCCCAACGGCTTCGCGGAAGAGGTGCGCGAGCGCGGAAGTACTTTGTCGACCGGGCAGAAGCAGCTGATCTCGTTTGCCCGGGCTCTGGCACACAACCCGCAGATCCTGATTCTCGACGAGGCGACTTCGAGCGTGGATACCGAGACCGAATTCAAAGTCCGCGATGCGCTAAGCCGCATGGTGGCGGGGCGGACGTCTCTGGTGATCGCACATCGGCTCTCGACCGTGCAGAATGCCGACAAGATTATCGTGATGCACAAAGGCAAAGTGCGCGAGATGGGTACGCACCAGCAACTGCTCGCGCAACGTGGGATCTATTACAAACTCTACCAATTGCAGTACAAGGATCAGGAGATTGCGATCCCGGTGCAAGGCACGCCCGTGCCCAGCGGAAGCGCGGACGACTAGTCCGAACCTCTCGAGACCCAAGAGTCTGTTTCTAGGCCATCCCATTCGCCTCTGCCAAGTCGCCACACTTGGGGGAGCGATACTCCTTCTGCAACGCTCCTCACGCTGAAATGCGCTTTGTTTTCCGATGCGTTAAACCATGGAGTTTGACCTGAAACTCCTTGTAGGCTCGAGTACCGATCGTCTCTTCTTTGCCCGCAAATTGCGGGTCGTGGTAATATGACGACCTTCCGACTCACCCGGAAAGGAAGACTGCGCTTATGGGAAGCAATCGCAGAGACTTTCTGAAGGTCAGCACGCTTGGCGGCACTGCACTTTCTCTACTCGGAGTTGCCCCGACTCCCGCACAAGCTGAACTCCGCAAGCTGAAGATCGCAAAGGCGAGTGTGACCCGTTCAACTTGCCCGTACTGCTCCGTCAGTTGCGGCGTGCTCATTTACACGATTGGCGACAAAGCGAAGAACGTAACTCCGCAGGTCGTCCACGTCGAGGGTGACCCCGATCACCCGATCAATCGCGGAACGTTGTGCCCGAAAGGTGCCTCGCTCGAGCAAGACATTCTCAATCCGCGCCGGCTTATGAAACCGCAAGTGCGGCGCCCCGGCTCGGATCACTGGGAAGACATCTCCTGGGACCAGGCCATCGACGAGATCGGGCACTGGGTGAAGAAGACGCGCGACGAAACGTTTGTCGAGCAGGACTCGGCTGGGCGCACCGTCAACCGGTGCGAAAGCATCGCTTGGATTGGCGGATGCACCGACACCAACGAGTTCAACTATCTCGCTGGCAAGGCCATGCGAGGCCTCGGAGTTTGCTACCTCGAAACGCAGGCCCGCGTTTGACACGGCCCCACGGTCTCCAGTTTGGGGCCAACATTCGGACGCGGGGCGATGACCAACGGCTACACCGACATCAAGAATACCGACATGATGCTCATCATGGGCGGGAATCCGGCGGAGAACCATCCCTGCGGATTCAAATGGGCCATTGAGGCAAAGCGCGAACGTAACGCAAAGATGATTGTGGTCGATCCGCGGTTCACGCGGACGGCCGCCACGGCTGACCTTTTCCTGCAGATTCGCGCCGGTGCGGACATCGCCTTCCTGGGCGGAATGATCCGCTATGCAATCGAAAATAACCGCATCGCCAAGGATTACCTGGTCAACTACACCAACGCGGCCTTTGTAGTGAAGCAAGGATTCAAACTTCCGGAAGACGGGCTGTACTCTGGGTTCGATCCAGCGACGCAGGTCTACGACAAAGCAACCTGGAACTACGAACAGGGGGGAGAAGTCAGCGGTGCGGCTGCTCACGAAAAAGCTGCCTCACCGAGCACTTCAGATGCAGGAAAACCCGCAGCGCTCCCACCCAAGGTAGCCTACGACCTCACGCTGCAACATCCCCGTTGCGTCTACCAACTGCTGAAGCAGCAGTACTCCCGCTACACGCCAGAGATGGTGGAGCGCATCACCGGAATTCCTGCGCCTCAGTTCCTCAAAGCTGCCGATCTGTTTACATCGATCCGCAAAAATGGCGACATGAAGAAGGTTGCGACCATCATCTACGCCGTCGGCTGGACCCAACACACCTTCGGGACACAAATCATCCGCACTGCGGCCATGCTGCAGTTGCTGCTCGGCAATGTTGGGCGCGCGGGCGGCGGCGTTAACGCTCTGCGGGGACACTCGAACATTCAGGGCGCCACCGATATGGGTGGTGTGTTCGACATCTGGCCCGGTTATCTGAAGGTTCCCAACCCAGGCGACACGACCCTGAAAACTTTTCTTGATCGGATTACAGTAAAAGCTTCCAAGCCAGCGGCGTGGGACTCGTTCAACTATTGGGCAAACTCGCCGAAGTTTGCCATCTCGTATCTCAAGGCCATGTACGGTGACGCGGCGACGAAAGAGAACGAGTTCGCCTTCCATTACATGCCCAAGATCGACCGCAACTACTCGTGGACTCAGATCTGGGACAACATGTACCGCGGCTCGGTCAAAGGCATGTTCGCTTTTGGCATGAACGGCGTTGCCATTGGTCCGGACTCGCAGAAGAACATCGAAGCGCTCAAGAAAGCCGATTGGCTGGTGGTCGGAGAAATCTATCCGGACGAAACCAGCGAGTTCTGGAAGTCTCCCGGCATCACTGCCGACGAAATGAAGCAGATCAAGACCACGGTCTACCGCCTGGCTTGTGCGGGATTTGCTGAAAAAGACGGCTCGATGACCAATTCTTCCCGCTGGCTGCAGTGGAAGGAGATCGCGCTACCGACGCCGGGAGATGCGCGCCTTGATCAGGACATCGTTGCGCAAATATTTGTGAAGGTGCGTGATCTGTACCGAACAGAGGGAGGCAAGTTCCCCGACCCGATCGAGCATCTGAGCTGGTCGTACATCAACCCGCAACATCCGTTGCTCAGCGAGGTCGCAAAGGAGATCAACGGCAAAGCACTGGCCAACCTCGAAGATCCCAAAACCGGCCAAACCATCAAAGCCGGACAACAATTGCCTGGCTTTGCATGGCTCAAAGACGACGGGACGACTTCTTGCGGCAACTGGATCTACTCCGGATCTTGGACCGAAGCAGGTCCACAGCTTGCCCGGCGTGGGACGGACGATCCCTCGGGCTTGGGAATTTATTCGAACTGGGCCTGGTCATGGCCCGCGAACCGCCGCATTCTCTACAACCGCGCCTCCTGCGACCCGGCGGGCAAGCCTTGGGATATGGAACGGCGACAGGTCTGGTGGAACGAATCTTCGGGACTTTGGGTAGGCAATGATGTGCCCGACTTCAAGGCTGATTCGCCGCCGAAGGATCACATGGGCCCGTTCATCATGAATCCGGAGGGAGTGGGCAGAATTTTCGGTCCCCTGGGCGCGTTTGCCGATGGTCCGTTCCCCGAACACTACGAACCGATCGAGAGCCCGGTGTCGAACCCATTGCATCCGAAGCAATCCAACAACCCGGTCGTGAAGAAGCTCAACACGCCGATGGATAAGTTTGGCACCCCGGATCAGGGCTTCAACATCATTTGCACCACCTACCGGCTGACGGAGCATTACCACTACTGGACGAAGAACAACCCGATGAATGTCCAGCTAATTCCTGAGCCATTCGTCGAGGTACCGGTCGAACTCGCGAACGAACTTGGAATCCAAGGCGGCGAAAAAGTGAAGGTCTCCAGCGCCCGGAGTTTTTACATCGCCAAGGCCTTCGTCACCAAACGCATCAAGCCGATGACAATCGACGGCAAGAAGGTTTACCAGATCGGTATCCCCATCCATCAGGGCTATCGAGGAATTCAGGAAGACCAGGGCAAGGACGCGCGGACAATCATCAACCGACTTACGCCGACAGTTGTGGACCCCAACGCCTACACGCCCGAGTTCAAGGGCTTTCTCGTCAAACTGGAAAAGGCATAAGGAAGCGGCAGCATGAGCCAGGCGATATTGGAAATTCGACGAATCTCCGGGCATCCGGGACCCGCTCCCGGCGCAGGAGTCAAGCGCGCCGAGCAAGTCTGCAAGCTGATCGACACTACGACCTGTATCGGCTGCAAGGCCTGCGAGGTCGCCTGTCTGGAATGGAACGGCTACACATTCACCGACACTACCTTCCAGAACAGCTACCAGACCATGCCGGAGACTGCCTGGAACTACTGGAACCTGATCAAGTTCAATGAGCACGAGCGCGAAGATGGCACGCTGCAGCTTCTCATGCGCAAGGACCAGTGCATGCATTGCTCGGAACCGGGTTGCCTGATCGCCTGCCCGGCAGATGGGGCGATCGTTCAATACCAGAACGGCATCGTTGATTTCCAGCAGGAGCACTGCATCGGTTGTGGTTATTGCGTGAGCGGCTGCCCCTTCAACATTCCAAAGTTCAATCAGCAGACCAAAAAGATGTTCAAGTGCACGTTGTGCGCGGATCGTGTGTCGGAGGGGCTTGAGCCGGCTTGCATCAAATCGTGCCCGACCGGATGCCTGCACTTCGGAATCAAAGATGAAATGACCGCGCTGGCGGAGCACCGCTCGCAACAACTTCGCGACGAATTCGGCTTCGACAAGGCCGGCGTGTACGATCCGCAGGGAGTGAACGGGACGGGCGTCATCTACGTGCTGCACGATGTTACGAACCCTGAAGCCTATGGAGGCTTACCGAAAGATCCGCATGTTCCTTGGGTCGTAAGAATCTGGAAAGGCCCGGCGAAGTGGCTCGGCAATCTTGCGATGTTGGGTGGGATTCTAGGTGTCACATTCCATTACTTGCGCTTCGGTCCTAAGCAAGTCGAAGGCTATAAGGAGCCAGAAAGCGGGCAGCCATGAGCGTCTCGCAAGTTGTAGCGCCTGCGCGCCCGGTGCCAACTCCTCATGGCCGGATCCTCCGGTACACGCTCGCTGAACGTGTGAATCACTGGATCGGGGGACTGACTTATGTCTATTGCCTGTTGACTGGACTCGCCTTCTGGTCCCCGTATTTGTTTTGGTTCGCGGTGGTGGTCGGCGGTGGACCAACCGCACGTTTCTGGCATCCGTGGTTCGGGCTTGTCTTCTTTGTGTCCGTCGCTGCTATGTACAAGATGTGGCGCAAGGACATGCTGGCTACCGATGCCGATCGCGCATGGTGGAAAGCGGTCGATCACTATATCCGGAACGAGGACGACCAACTCCCACCCATCGGCCGCTTCAATTACGGTCAGAAGCTTTTCTTCTGGGTAATGTTCTACGGTGCGATCTTGCTCATGTTATCGGGACTTGTACTCTGGTTCGCCGAGTCGATCCCGTGGAACCTGCGCTGGGTCCGCTACCTCGCGATCTTCGTTCACGTCGCAACCGCAATGGCAACGACCGGTGGTTTTATCATTCACGTCTACATGGGCACCGCCATGGTGCGAGGCGGCTTCACCTCGATCATTCGCGGAGAAGTATCCGCAGCTTGGGCTTGGACCCACCATCGGCTCTGGTATCAGCAGATCACCAGGAGCAACAACCCTCCACGTCCATGAATTGATTTCCTGTAGAAGCGTGTTGATCGGGAAAGAGAATGGACCTTCAGGCAAGATTCTGCGAAGTTGTGCGTGATCAAGCGTCTTAAAGAAAAAACCTCTCCCCGGTCATCGGGGAGAGGGTCGTTGAAAATCGGAACGTGTTTTAGTCGTCGTCATCAACCTTGGTAGGCGCCGCATTGTTGAATTCGCTTGCGGAGCGAACCGTTTTCTCACCGGGGTAAGGCACCTTAAACCCGGTAGTCATGTACCAGTTGAGGTGGTTGACGGTGTCTGGGTCTTCGGAGTCGGGTTTTCTCAGCTTGCCGGCGAAGATCTGTGCCTTCTTCTGAAGCCAACCATCCCTCAGTGCCCTGACTGCGGGGCTACTCGTTGTGTCGGCTGCGCTGGCGGTGACGCCCTCGTCCAACGGGATCTGGTTCTTCACGTGCGACCACGGCTTGAAGTTGTCCGCGGACGGCGTGCCCTTGACGAAAGCCGTCCTCATCGGCGACGCCACCAGGTCGAACTGGTTCATGGGCGTCAAACCGAGGATTTGCTCGATCGTCCGCGTCATGTTGACCTGTGTGTAGTAGGTGTGGTCGGCGGATGCGTTCTGCAAGGCGTACGGGCTGACGATGTAGCCTGGGCTGCGATGACCGTCGACGTGGTCGACGCCGTTCTGCGCGTCGTCTTCCTCGATGAAGATCGCCGATGTGGACCATACGTTGCTGTGGCTGATGTAGTCGATAATGCGCCCAACGGCCAAGTCGTTATCGCCCTGCTGGGCCTCCGGAGTCGGCGGTCCTCCGGTGTGGTCGTCTATGACCCAGAGGATGCTCAACGCCGGAACCTTACCGGCCGCGAGGTCATTCTTGAAGTCCTGTACCCACAGATCTACCCGGAACTGGTCGGGGATGCCAAGATCGAACTGCGGGAAGTTCTTGACAAGGTGGTTAGACACAGCCGGGACAGAGGACTCTGCCTGGACCGTATTCTGGTAGTAAAGCGTCTTCTCGAGCCCAGCCTCGAACTTCTGGGTGTCGGCGTAGAAGTCGCTCCAGCTCGGCTCGTCGGTCGAGCCGTTTGGCTGTAGAAACGTATCGTTCTCGACGTATTCGCCGTAGATCTTCACCGGCAGACCCGCTGCCGCGGCTTCTGAGAACAGGAAGCCCTTGTTCTGATAGGCGAGTGCATCGCCGGCGTTCCCGCCCGGATAGCTGCGGTTCCAGTCCGGCGACTGGATATCGTCGGCGTAGGGTGCCATGCCCTCGGTGATCCATTGGTGACCGTCTGCCGACTGGCGGCTCGGATCGTAGAAGTTGTCGAGGAGAGGGAAACGCTTCACCAGCCTGTGCGCGTTCGGTGTGACGTTGCCGCCGAACACTGCCAAAGACGGTTCGCCATTGCCGGCCGCCACGTCGCCCAGAACCTGATCATAGGTGCGGTTTTCACGGATGATCAGGAACACGTGCTTGATGAGCGACGGATCGCCGATTTTGGCCGGGATTGCGACCGGTTTGGTATTCGGACTGCCACCGGAGGCAGACGTGATATTTTGCACCAGATCCCAGTGGTTGTTCCGGAAAACCTGACTCGTCATCGAGGCCAAGGTCACGCTATCCGGTACGGGGATGATGCTGACCGTGCCGTTGTCCTGGTGGGTGTTGTAGTCGCAGACGCCGTAGTCACATTCGAACGAATGCCGCGTGCCGATGCCTTTGTCGTTGGCAACGAGGAGTTCGTTATTGTTCTCGTCCAGCACGACTGAGCTCGGCGCATACGCTACCGGTATCCTGCCCAGGACGGGCTTCGTCGCGCCCTTGCT
>Ga0210406_10001961_pt1 | contig 24102 bp, 19 predicted proteins | sample IncBWC30MmetaG_FD_155454 | JGI IMG/M metagenome (GOLD analysis project Ga0210406, IMG submission 155454) | Forest soil microbial communities from Barre Woods Harvard Forest LTER site, Petersham, Massachusetts, United States - Inc-BW-C-30-M | ecosystem: Environmental > Terrestrial > Soil >...
GCACCATTGTCGAGGCGCACCATGGGCTGATATGGGCAAAAAATCGGGATCACGGCGGCGCGTCGTTCCGGATCAGGCTTCCTCTTGTCTCATAGTTGGCGATCCATGGCACGACACATATGTAGTAGACCCAAATTCCGGTAATGGCACTTCGCAGCATTTCGGCGCCATGGCGGACATAGAGCCGAACCAAGCAATCCCGAAATATGAGTCCGTGCCCTAGCCCAGCGCCTTCAGCCAGACGCCGATCTCGCTTGCCGCGACATTGGCCTGTTGCAGAAGCTTGCCCATGGTGAAGAAGCCGTGGAATTGGCCGGGGAAATGACGGTAGGTCACGGCGACGCCGGCCTCTTTCAGGCGATGCGCGTATTCGTCGCCTTCGTCGCGCAAGGGGTCGGCGCCCGCGGTCAAGACATAGGCCGGCGGCAATCCGGCGAGCGTTTTCGCGCGCGCCGGCGAGGCCCGCCAGTCGTTGATATCGGCGCCGCCGAGATAATGGTTGGAGAACCAGCGGATCACCGAATGCGTCAAGAGGATGCTGGTCTCCGGCTCGGAATGCGAAGGATGCTTCATCGAAAAATCGGTGGCGGGATAGATCAGCATTTGGCCGGCGATCTTGGGGCCGTTGCCGTCCCGCGCGGCAAGACAAACCACCGCGGCGAGGTTGCCACCGGCACTGTCGCCGCCAACCATCAGTCGCGACGCATCGATGCCGAGCTGTTTCGCGTTGGCGACGATCCATTTCGTCGAAGTGATCGCATCGTCGACGGCCGCGGGGAATTTGTGTTCCGGCGCCAGCCGATAGTCGACGGAAATGACGATCAGTTCGGCTTCTTGCGCTAGCTTGCGGCACACCACGTCATGGGTCTCGAGATCGCCGATCACCCAGCCGCCGCCGTGGAAAAACACCAGGCACGGCGCGAGCCCGTCTGTCTTCCGCAGTTTCTTTGGCGTGTAGATCCGCGCCGGGATCGCGCCGTGCGGAGCTACGATCGAGAGCGGCTGCACCGATTCCAGTTCCGGCGGCTCCGGGTTACTGACGAGGCGGGCCGCCAGATAGAATTCGCGGGCTTCGGGTGCGCTCAGCGTTTCATAGGCGGGACGGCCGGCTTCCTGAAACGCCTGGTAGACGAAGGCGGCATCGGCATCGAGAACAACGGGCATGCTGGAAAAAATCCTTTTGATATTGAAGCTGTCATTCCGGGATGCGCGAAAGCGCAGACCCGGAATCTCGAGATTCCCCGATGTGCAATTGCACATCTGAGGTCTGGTGCTGTCGCACCATCCCGGAATAACGGTTGAACTAGGCCGCCGTCCTTCCGCCGTCGACGGTGTAGGCGGAGCCGGAGACGTAGCTTGCCTCGTCGGAGGCAAGGAACGCCACGATGGAGGCGACCTCGGAAGGCTGCCCGAGCCGCCGCGCCGGGATCCGCTCGACCAGCCGGTCGTTGGGAACCGGAGCATTGCCGGGATTGCGGCCGGCAATGATGGTGCTCAGCATCCGGCTGTCGATCATCCCGGGACAGACGCAATTGATGCGCACGCCGGTATTGGTGCATTCCCACGCGGCGCTCTTGGTGAGCCCGATCACCGCATGCTTGCTCGCGCTGTAGACCGCGATCTGCGGCGATCCCATCAGGCCGGCGATCGATGCGGTGTTGATGATGCTGCCCTTGTTTCTCGCGAGCATCACCGGCAGCACGTGCTTCATGCCTAAGAACACGCCCACCACGTTGACATCGAGCACCTTGCGGAACGTCTCGAGCGGATAGTCGGGGATCGATTTGATCTCACCTTCGATGCCGGCATTGTTGTGGAACACGTCGATGGTGCCGAACCTGTCGCGCGCGGCGCGGACATAATCGGCGACCTCGTCTTCCTCGGTGACATCGGCGGTAACGGCCAGCGCCTCTGCGGAAGCCGGCAAATCCCCGATGGCGGATTTGAGGTCAGCTTCCCTGCGGTCGACCGCAACGATCTTTGCGCCGCGTTCGGCCAAAAGCCTGATCGTCGCGGTTCCAATGACGCCGGCTGCACCAGTGACGACGGCGATCTTGCCGTCCAGGCGAATGCGATCGGGCATGCGGAGTTTCCCCTTTGCTCCGGTTGCCCCGGAGGCTGCTGGTTAGGCGCGTTCCACGCGCAGGCTCGAGGGAGCGACTATTCCATGTGCCGCGCGGGCCGGGAAGGGGTCCGAAACCGCCCTTTCCCCGCCGTATTCGGCGTGTTAACCCGTTAGCTTGCGAGCGGCGGATAACGCTGTACCCCCGTACAATGGTCAAAAACCCGATTCGCTTATTGAAGCCGCACGACATGTTTCGAGCCATTGCCCTGACCGGTCTTGTGGCCATTGTTTTCGCCACGACAGCCGCACTGACGCCGCCGGCACGCGCGCAGATCGGCAATATCTTTTCCGAGCCGGCGCCGCGCCCGCCCGGCAACATCCCCCGTGGCAATCAGCAGCTGCCACCCTCCGACGACGAAGAGGAGGTGCCGGCGCTGCCGCAGGGCCGCTTGCTGCCGACGCCCAATCGTCCGCTGCCGGGGCAGGGCGTGCCGCCCCCCGGCTCGGTGCAGTCGCAGCCGCTGGCGCCGCCGCCGGGCACCACGGTTATTCCGCAGAACACGCCGCCCGCGGTCGCGGTGGCACCGCCCGAGCCCGGTCAGGCACCGCCAGGCGGCACCGCGCTGTTGCCCCCGGGACAGCGCCAGCCGAAGGGCGTGCCACAATCGCCGGCCACATTGCAGCCGGGCGATGAGGTCGTCACCGAGCCGCCGGCGCAGAAGATCATCAACAAGAAGGCGAGCTTCTCCGGCCTCGACAAGGTCACCGGCCGCATCATCAATTTCGACGAAGATATCGGCGAGACCGTCCAGTTCGGCGCGCTGCGCGTCAAGACCGACGCCTGCTACACGCGGCCCGCGACGGAAGCCGCCAACACCGACGCCTTTGTCGAGGTCGACGAGATTACGCTGCAGGGCGAGGTGAAACGGATTTTCTCGGGTTGGATGTATGCGGCAAGCCCCGGCCTGCATGGCGTCGAGCATCCGATCTACGATATCTGGCTGACCGACTGCAAAGGCCCCGACCAGACGGTCGTGACCGCGGCGCCCGATCCGCCGAAGGCCGCAGCCCCCCCACCTCCAGGCCAGAAACGTCCGCCACCGCAAAAACAGGCGGCGCCGCGCCCGCCGCCGGTGCAGCAGCAGGTACAACAGCCGCCTCCGCCGCCGCCACAGCAGCGGCCCGGAGGGTTGTTCGGCGGCCTGTTCGGGAACTAGTTGTTCTAACCTTACTGCGTCATCAAATCCTCATGGTGAGGAGGGGCGGATGCGCCGTCTCGAACCATGAGGCCCCGGTGCCGATTTCCGGGCTTCATCCTTCGAGACGCTTGCTAGCGCAAGCTCCTCAGGATGAGGGATATTGTCGGTTATGACGCAGTAAGACTAGCCGGCGCTTCCCGCGATGATCCCGAGTGCTTCCGCGCCGCCGACCGGCCGGTCAAGCGGCAGCCTTCTAAAATCGCCCGGCTCGCCCTTGATCGCCTTGTCGAGCAGCGCGGTGTAGCGCCGCCGCGAGATTTCGACCGCGCCAAAGCTCCTCAGATGCTCGGTGACATATTGGGTGTCGAGCAATTCGAAGCCGCCCACGATCAGCCGCGCCACCAGATGCACCAGTGCCACCTTCGAGGCGTCGCGGACGTGGTGAAACATGCTCTCGCCGAAGAAGGCGCGCCCTAGGCTCACTCCATAGAGTCCGCCGACCAGGTCGTCATTGCGCCAGACTTCGACGCTGTGACAATGCCCAAGTTCATGCAGGGCGCAATAGAGATCGCGGATGCGCTTGTTGATCCAGGTGTCCTCGCGGCCCGTTCGCGGCGCGGCGCAGCCGGCGATCACCGCCTTGAACGCGGTATTGACGGTGACGGCGAACTCATCCGAGCGCACGGTGCGGGCGAGCCGGGCGGCGATACGGAAGCCGTCGAGCGGAATCACGCCGCGCAGTTCCGGCTCGACCCAGAACAAGGTCGGGTCATCGGCGCTTTCGGCCATCGGGAAGATGCCGCAGGCATAGGCGCGCAGCAGCACTTCGGGCGTGATTTCGGAAGAGGCGGAGTCGCGCGAGGTCATCGGCGGAATAATAGCAGGGTACATCGACGCGCGCGATGGATTCGAACGAGGGCACTGCGAACGGGATCAAGCTCCATAGCGAGGTCGCTTTGCGCAAAATTTACGCCGAAGCTCTGACGTGGAAATCGAACCGTTACGCCGCCTGGATATCCGCGAGGAAATGGTCAATCTCGGCACGTAAACTCGAGGTTTGCCTGCCCAGCTGATCCGCCGCCGCGAGAACGCGGCTGGCTGCCGTCTCGGTCGCCGCGATGCCCAGACTGACGCCGCCGATGTTGGCGCTTACGTCGGCGGTCCCATTTGCGGCATCCTCGGTATTGCGAACGATCTTCTGGGTTGCAACACCTTGCTGCTCGACGGCCGAAGCGATTGAAACCGAGATCTCGTTGACCTGACCGATGGTGCCACCAATCCCCTTGATGGCTTCGACCACGTTGTTGGTCGCGACCTGAATTGCCGTTATCTGGCTGGCGATCTCCTCGGTCGCTTTCGCCGTCTGGCTGGCGAGACTCTTTACCTCCGAAGCGACCACGGAAAAACCTCTGCCCGCTTCGCCGGCACGTGCCGCCTCGATCGTGGCGTTGAGTGCCAGGAGATTGGTCTGGCTTGCGATACTGTTGATCAGCTGGACCGATTCGCCGATGCGGTCTGCCGCTTCGACAAGCTCGCGCACGCTGCCATCGGTGCGCTGCGCCTCGCCGACGGATTGGCCGGCCATCTCGCTGGCGTGGGTGACCTGGCGGGCGATTTGCTCGATCGAGGTCGACAGCTCCTGTGACGCCGCAGCAACGGTCTGCACGTTGCCGGTCGCTTGCGCCGAGGCGCTTGAGACAGCTGACACCCTAAGATTTGTCTCAAGCGCCGTGCTTGACACCGTTTCGGACGCGCCGCGCAACTCGGTTGCGGCCTCCGTCAGGGCCTGCAACGATGCACTCACGGCGCGATTGAATTCGCCCACGGATTGCTCGACGTGCTGCTGGCGGAGCTCCTTTCGTGACTGTTCCTCGCGCCGTCCGGCCTCGAGCCGGCGCGCCTCGATCATATTATCCTTGAAGACCTGCAAAGCCCGGCCCATTGCGCCTATTTCGCCGCGGTCATTGGCTGCGCCGACCTCGGCCTCCATATCGCCGCCCGAAAGCGCAGCCATTGCTGCTGTAATACGGCGCAGCCCGAGCGCCAGGCCGCGTGCTAGAAAAATTCCGAACCCATCGACGATCGCCAAGCCGAAGAGGCTGACGGCGGTGATCGCCGCGATCTGAAAACTACGCGCATCGGACAGCTCGACCACCTGCTCGTCGGCGGTGTTGCGCACGGAATTCAGCAACGCGGTGAGCGTCGTCTCGATCTGCATGTTGGCCTCGGAGAACGGGCCGTTGAGCACTTCGATCGCCTTGTCCTGGACGAAGCTCTCGGCGAAGTCGAAAACCGCGACTGCTTGCTTGCGAAGCGTTTGGAACAGCGCGGCGAGTTGAGGTACCTTGTCTTGGGCCGCCGTGGCAACGAGCGGAGCCAGCCGCGTAAGGGTGGCATCGAGCTCCGCGTTCAAGGCAACGAAGCCAGCACGATATTTTTTTTGCCGGTCGAGTTCTGTCTCGGCCGGCGCGCGACTGACAAATCCGCGCTGCCGCTCGAACAGCAGGGCAAGGTGGGAGGCCTCTTCGATGCCGAGCGCACCCCTATCATGGAGAAGCCGACCCGCCTCCACCATGCGATTGGAGCCTATGACGGAGGCGCCAATCACGAGAAAGAGCGCAAGGGTGGCGAGAGCCAATAAAAGATAGAGCCTAGCGACAATGCTCAAGCGGGCAAGGATCAACGATTCTCTCCAAACTGTAGTGTCGTTTGGCTAGTTGGGCTTGCCGGCTTTCGCGGCCGCTTCGATGACCTGCTTGATCTCAGCTGTCTCCTCACCCATGGTGACGAGGATGAGCGGCTGAACGATCGGCGTCTCGCCGCGCAGCTCGGCAACCGAGCCGTCGATCGAAACCGGGGCGAGGATGCCGATCGCATCAGGAAGCTGCGACACGATCTTCGCCACCTGCGTGGCGTTCGGCATGGCGCGCGCATCACTCGGCAGCGAACTGCCCTTGATCAAGCTCGACTCGACCATCGCGCGCAGGCCGTCGCCGGGTTGCGCCGCAACAACGACAATCGGCTGATCGGCGCCGCCGATTTCTTTCCAGTTCTTGATCTTGCCGGTGAAAACATCGGTGAGTTGGGCGTTCGTCAGCGATTTCACCGCGTTGCTCGGGTGTACGGCAAATGCGACACGGCTTTCGCCAATCTGGTGCGCTTTGAGGCGAGTGCCATCGACGGAGTCCGGCGTCTTTTCGTTGAGCTTCTTGACTTCGTCTGCGAGCGGCGCCGAAATCATCGCGATCTGCGCCTTGCCCTCGATCAAGTCGACGATGCCACGCCCCGAACCGTTGCCGACGATGTCAAGCTGCTGGCCGGAAGCCTTTTCGATCTCCGCCTTCTTTGGCGTCAATATCATGTTGTTGACGGTCGTCGACCCGTGCAGGCTGACCTGCCCGGCCGCGGCCATGCTCGTCGTTGCCAGTACTGACGAGAGAACAGCCAAAATAAGTTTGCGCATACAAGCCCCCGAAATAGATTTGCCCGATTATCTTGCTACTGCCAAACTGATAAATATTCCGTTAACCATTTTGGCGTCTGCCAGATAACCTCGGCAGCGACGTGAGCATACCAGACCGTGTGCGCGCGGCGTCAGGCGACACAGCGAACTCGCCTTTCACGTAGAGGATTTCGACTCCCCCGCATGGAAAATCTAAAAGATCTCCGAAACGCCGGAACGGGCGTTGGTTCCGGGAATTCGAAGATTTTTCTTTTGGGAAAGAGTCGTTCAGCTGGGTTGGCCGGCCAGATACTGTTCGAGCCAGTGGATGTGGTAGTCGCCATCGATGATGTCGGGCTCCCGCACCAGCGCGCGGAACAGCGGCAGCGTGGTCTCGATGCCGTCCACCACCATTTCGTCGAGCGCGCGGCGCAGGCGCATCAGGCACTCCTGGCGGGTCTTGCCATGGACGATCAGCTTGCCGACGAGGGAGTCGTAATAGGGCGGGATGACATAGCCCTGATAGACCGCGGAATCGATCCGCACGCCCAGCCCGCCGGGCGGGTGGTATTGCTGGATCCTGCCGGGGGAGGGACGGAAGGTCACGGGATTTTCGGCGTTGATCCGGCACTCGATCGAGTGGCCGCTGATGACCACTTCATCCTGCGTCACCGGCAGGTCGCCGCCGGCCGCGATGCGGATCTGCTCGAGCACGAGATCGATATCGGTGATCATTTCGGTGACGGGATGTTCGACCTGGATGCGGGTGTTCATCTCGATGAAGTAGAACTCGCCGTCCTCGTAGAGGAACTCCACCGTGCCGACGCCGAGATATTTTATCGCCTGCATCGCCTTCGCAACGGTCAGCCCGATCGTGCTGCGCGCCGCGGCGTCGAGCGCGGGCGAGGGGCCTTCCTCCCAGACCTTTTGATGACGTCGCTGCAGCGAGCAATCGCGTTCGCCGAGATGGATCGCGCCGCCGCGGCCGTCGCCGAGCACCTGGATTTCGATGTGGCGCGGCTTCTGCAGATATTTCTCGAGATAGACCGAGGCATCGCCGAACGCCGATTTGGCCTCGTGGGCCGCGGTCGAAAGCGCCAGCGCCAGGTCTTCGGCGGCTTGCGCGACCTTCATGCCGCGCCCGCCCCCGCCTGCGGCAGCCTTGACCAAAAGCGGAAAGCCGAGTGCTTTCGCAATAGCCATCGCGTTCTCGTCCGGCGCGACCGCGCCGTCGGAGCCGGGCACCACGGGAATGCCGAGCTTCTTGGCGGTTTTCTTGGCCTCGATCTTGTCGCCCATCAGACGGATATGTGCCGCCTTGGGCCCGATGAATTGCAGATTGTGGTCGGCGAGGATTTCGGCAAAGCGGGCGTTCTCCGACAGAAAGCCGTAGCCGGGATGGACGGCGTCGGCGCCGGTGATCTCGCAGGCGGCCAGAAGCGCGGGTACGTTGAGATAGCTGTCCTTGGCCGGCGGCGGGCCGATGCAGACGCTCTCGTCGGCAAGCCGCACATGCATGGCGTCGGCGTCGGCGGTGGAATGCACCGCCACCGTCGCGATGCCGAGCTCCTTGCACGCCCGCAGCACGCGCAGGGCAATCTCGCCGCGATTGGCTATGAGAATTTTGTCGAACATGGTGCCCTTAAGGGGCGAATGGCGAATAGGGAGTAGCGAATAGTAAGAGTGAAAAAACTATTCGCCATTCGCTACTCCCTATTCGCTCGCTTACTCAATAATCACCAGCGGCTCGCCGAATTCGACCGGCTGGCCGTCCTCGACCAGAATCTGCGTCACCGTGCCGGCGCGCGGCGATGGAATCTGGTTCATCGTCTTCATGGCCTCGATGATCAACAGCGTCTGTCCGACCGAAACCTTGGCGCCGACCTCGATGAACGGCTTCGCACCGGGCTCCGGAGCCCAGTAGGCGGTGCCGACCATCGGCGAGGGCACCGCACCCGGATGTTGCGACAGGTCCGCCTCCGGCGCCGCGGACGCCGTTGTTGCCAGTGCGGACGCGGCCGGCGCAAAATTCGCCGGCATCGCTGCGGCGATGCTGATGTTGCGCGCAACGCGAACCCGAAGGCCAGCACGCTCGATCTCGATCTCGGTCAGGCCCGTCTCATCGAGCAGCAGCGCGAGTTCGCGAATGAGCGCGCCGTCGTCCTTTGAGAATTTTGCGGCTGCTTTGTCTTCAGGCTGGCGCGCCATGATCTTGAATCCGAAACCTCTTGGCTGGTGGCGGGCGGGTGCGTCAGGTTTTTGCCTTGACGCCGATCCTGGCGGCAAGACCTGAAATCGCGAGCCTGTAACCGTCAATGCCGAAGCCGGTCAAGGTTGCAAAAGCGGCCATGGCGGTGAAGGAGTGATGACGGAAACTCTCGCGCGCGTGGATATTGCTGATGTGCACTTCGACGGTGGGAATTTTCGCCGCCACCAGCGCATCGTGCAGCGCGATCGAGGTGTGCGAGTAGCCGCCCGCGTTGATGATGATCCCCGCGGCCTTGTTGGCATGCGCCTCGTGGATGAAATCGATCAACTCGCCTTCGCGGTTGGACTGCCGGCAATCGGCCTTGAGGCCGAACTGCGCGGCGGTCTCAGCGCAAAGCTTCTCGACGTCGGCAAGCCTCGCATGGCCATAGGTCTCGGGCTCGCGGGTCCCCAACAAATTGAGGTTCGGGCCGTTGAGCACGTAAATCGTATCGGCGGCAGTTCTGGCCATCCAAATCCCGGAAAATTCGGTGAGTTGCGGTGGTTCGGCATATTAGCGGTGGCGCGGTTATAGGTAACAACGCTGGCAAGGGGAAGCCTTTAGGCCCCCCTGGGGTGCCCTCAAAGGCCTCATCCAGCTTGCAAAAAACTGTGCAAAACCCACGGAATCCATGGCGTTAACCAAGGTTGGGGATCGCGGCCCAAGGTGCGCCGAGACAGAAAGCCGAGATAGAAAAAGGGGCGGGCATTGCTACCCGCCCCCAGCGCTTCGCTTTAGTGCGATATTAGACGTCCAGAATAGCCACGATCTCAAAGGTCGCGGGGTCCACCACCACGATCTGGTTGCGGACCAGAATGAACTCGTAGCCGCGCCACTCGGGATAGATCGTCACGACTTCCGCCGGAAGCGGACGGAACGACACGCCCTCGCGCGGAACGCGGGTGCCGACCGAGATCGAGAAGTTCACGTTGTTGGCCGGCTCGACGCGCTGGCTCCTGAACACGGTGGTGATCTTGGTGCGCTGCTCGGTCGAGAGCTTGGCACCGGCGCCGGCTTGACCAGTCGTCGTCTGCGACTTGGTCTCCGCGTTCATGTTGCCGTTGCGGTCGCGGGTCTGGGCGTTCAGATCCTTATCGCGGCCTTCGCGGTTCTGGGCGTTCTGATCGCGGTCACGGCCTTCGGCCTTCATATTGTCACGGCCTTCGCGGCCTTCGGCCTTCATATTGTCGCGGCCTTCACGACCTTCGGCCTTCATGTCCTTGCCGCCCTTGGTCTCGTTCTCGGAGCTCACGCCCTTCGATTTCTGACCTTGCGCGGGCTCATCGGCGCGCTGGCTCTTGGCCGCGCCGGCAGGCGACTTCGGCTCGGACTGAGTAGCCTTCATGCCGGGCGAGTCAGACTGAGTGGCCTTCATGCCCGACGACGGCTTGGTCGGCTCGGTAGCGTCGCGGCCGGGGGTGGTCGCCGAAGTTCCGGCGGATGGCGCGCTTTGCTGCGCCGCGGCGCCGCCGGATTCACGGCTCGTCCCGGTTCCCTGTGCGTTGGCGAACCCTGTCCCGGCGATCAGCGCAAGCGCTGCCGCCGAAACCAAAAAGCGATTCCTCATCTAAAATCTCCTCACGTGTTTGCATTGCCCGGGCCGACAACGAAGCGTGATGCGAGATGTTCCCCGCGATTTGCGGTTCCGCCGGATTTGTTTTCTGAATGCGTGATGAACCGTTTCAGATGCTCGTAGGATCGGGTTTCAGCCAACGGATCGTGGGTCCGCCGTAGCTCGAAGAGCGAAAGCGGAATGCGCGCCCCCGACGAGCGCAATAGCGCTCGCGCAGAGATGATGAACTCCGCGAGACCGAGCGCGTCGCTTGATTTGCATCAAGACAAGAAGCTGAGCTTACCATAAGTTGGATAGAAAGTGACTCAAACGCCGGGTGTGACAGCATCCGTGCGCCTGCGAGGGAGGAAACGCACGTATGACCGAGATCACCTATTTCATGGCCGTGCCCTTCGATTACGTCGATGGCGCCATCGTCGCTGGCGAACCTATCAAATGCCCAAGTCCCGCTGATGCGATAGGTCGTGCCCAAGGCCTTTGGAAAACTTTTGGCCACGCAGGCGCGATAGCCGTCAGCCGCACTAGCGATTTCGAAATTGGCAAATTCAACGGCAACCACGTACTTCGCCGATTCGGACAAGTGCCATACGAATATTGATCGTCGACCGCGGCCCAGCTAATGCGCGACAGAAACAAAGAGGCCGCCAACTGAGGCGGCCTCTTTGTTTGTCCTTGTTTGGGGAGGCGCTGTGATGAGCTTCGCGGAGTTCATCATCTCTGCGCGAGCGCTATTGCGCTCGTCGGGGGCGCGCATTCCGCCTTCGCTTCTTCGAGCTACGGCGGACTGGTCGCACGACCCGTTCGCTCAACCCATCCTGCGGGGGCTCAGCACGTCGCCTTGCCGCAGCGGGCGGTGCTGATCTTTTCCTTTAGCCCGTCGAGCCCGACCGCGCCGATCACAATCTGCTTGCCGATCACGTAGCTCGGCGTCCCGTTCATGCCCATGGCTTCGGCGAGCTTGAAGTTTTCCTCGATGGTGGCTTTCGCTTCCGGGCTTGCCATGTCCTTCTCGAGCTTTGCCATGTCGAAGCCGGCGTCCTTGGCCACGGCCATGGCGCGCGCCTTGTCCGCCGGACCGCGGCCGCCGAGCAGCTTCTGATGGAAGTCGAGATATTTCTTGCCCGTGGGGTCCTGCATGCGCGCGGCAACCGCGACCTGGGCTGCTTCGACCGAACCCTGGCTCAGCACCGGGAATTCCTTCAGCACGATTTTCAGCTTGGGATCGTTCTTCAGGAGATCGAGCATGTCGGCCATGGCGCGTTTGCAATAGCCGCAATTGTAGTCGAAGAACTCGACGAAGGTGACGTCGCCGTCCTTGTTGCCGAGCGTGACGCCGCGCGGCGAATTGAAGATCGCATCCGCATTCTGGGTGATGCTGGCTTCGTGCTTCTCGGCTTCGGCGGCAGCCTGCCGCTTGGAGAGCTCGTTCATCGCCTCTTCCAGCACCTCGGGATGGGCGATCAAATAGTTCTTGACGATAACCTCGATATCGCCGCGCTGGGTATCGGTAAAGCTTTGCGCCGAGGCAGCCGGCGCGCCAAAGACGGCGAGCGCGAGCAGTGCGGGGGCGAGCTTTTGGAACGAAGGCATTGGCAAATCCTCTGGCTGAAGCCGGTTTTGGAAATCCATTGGTTCTCTACGTTAGGTCTATCGATTTCTAGTTACTCTTTTGGCCCGGCGGAGGTTTCGCGGTCACGATATCGTCAGCTTTGACCCAACCGGGCGTGCCGATCGCGAACCGGGTTTTCGCCCGCGAGGCGAGGTCGCGGGCGGTCTTGTTGTCGCCGCGCAGATAGGCGGCCTGTGCCGATGCCAGATCGGCCTCCGCGTAGTCTCCCTTTTTTCCGTAGGCCATGGCGAGCTGCGTGTAGCCGAGCGGCGCTTCGCTCTCCCGCGATACCGCCGCACGCAGAATCTTGATCGCCTCGTCGGTGTAGGCCTTGTTATCCGTGGCAACGAGGGCTTGCCCAAGCAGCATCTCGATGAGGGGTGAACTGTTGGATAGCTGCACCGCCTTGTGCAGCGGCGCGATCGCTTCAGCGGGCTTGCCGCTCTCCAACAGCGCCTGGCCGCGCAGCTCGTAGAAATACGGGTTGGCCGGCTGTAGCGCGATCAACCCGTCGATCTGGGCGAGCGCGTTGCGCAAATCGCCGTGCAGATAGGTGGTGATCGCGTGCGCGTAGCGCGCCGGCAGGCTGTCGTTCGACATCGGATAGCGCCGGTAGACGGTGTCCTGCCGCTCCATGAACGCCGAGATCTTGGCGCGCATCATGTCATGCCGAAGTTGCAGCGCGGGGTCGTCTTTCTTGTCCCAATAGGGAGACGAACGCGCGAGCTCCTCAAGGGCGGCGACGCGGTCGGCGGGCATCGGGTGCGACTGCAGATAGGGGTCGGCGCCGCGCGCGGCGAACAGGCTGTCATTGGTGAACCGCTTGAAGGTCTCGTACATCCCCTTCGCGGACTGGCCGGTGGCGTTCAAGAACTTCACCCCGGCGCGGTCGGCATTTTCCTCCTGCTGGCGCACATAGGAGATCAGGTTGCGGCGGATCATCTCCTGCGGTCCGGCGAGCGCGGCGGCGCCGGCGTTGGCGAGGCCACTATTGCTGTTGCCGCCCCGCGCGCCCGCTACCACCGCGCCGGCGCCGAGCAGCATGGCGATGATCATCTGGGTCTGCGCCTGCGCCATTTGCTCCCGCATCTTGGCGAGATGGCCGCCGGCCAAATGGCCGGTTTCGTGCGCCAGCACGCCGATCAGCTGGTTCGGGGTTTCCGACTGCATGATCGCGCCGTAGTTCACGAAGATGCGGCGGCCGTCGGCAACGAAGGCGTTGAAAGAGCTGTCGTTGATGATCACCATCTGGATGTTCTGCCGTTCCAGACCGGCAGCGCGCAGGATCGGCCGCGTATATTCGCGCAACAATTGCTCTGCCTCGGTGTCGCGCAGCACCGGCGGTCCCTTATTTTCCTGCGCCAGCGCGGGAGCGATCGGGGCCAAGGCGAGCGTTGCCGCCACGGTGACGGCGGTCAGACCGGAGGTTTTTTTGCAGAGCGCGAGACGAAGCAGCATCGGGCAGTCTTTGACCATTGGCGGCGGGCTGGATTAAGGGATATGCCCTAACAAGCTTCGGAATGCGGCTAGTCTTGGGCAGGGGTCTTGGGCACGGGTCTTTGGGCACCCCTTGCTCCGGTTCCGGGATCATCAAGTCAGCGGGCGACGAAATAGCAGATATCAATGCTTGAAGCGACACTTAGAGACCGCGTGGAGCGGCTTTTGACGGCGTCCGGCCGGAGCGATGTTCCGCCATTCATGGTGATGGACGTGATGGCGGCGGCGGCGCGGATCGAGGCGGCCGGCGGTCACGTCATTCATATGGAGGTCGGGCAGCCGGCCGCCTCGGCGCCGAAAACCGCGATTGCAGCCGCGCATGTGGCGCTCGAAAGCGGGCGGATCGATTACACCTCGGCGCTGGGTATTGTCTCCTTGCGCGAACGCATCGCCCGCCACTACCGCGACACTTACGGCTGCGCCGTGAATGCCGAGCGGATCGTGGTCACGACGGGCTCGTCGGGCGCCTTTATCCTGGCATTTCTCGCGATGTTCGAGCCGGGCGACCGCGTCGCGGTGACCGTCCCCGGTTATCCGCCGTACCGGCATATTCTGACCGCGCTTGGCTGCGAGCCGGTCATGATCGAGACGTCGAGCGATACCCGACACGCCTTGACCGGCGAAGCCCTGCTGTCCGCGCATCGCAAGACGCCGCTGAAGGGCGCCCTCGTCGGAAGTCCCGCCAATCCGACCGGCACCATGATGTCCCGCGGGGCGCTTTCCGGCCTGATCGCCGCGGCGGAAGGCGCAGGCATTCGCTTCATTTCCGACGAAATCTATCACGGTCTCGACTATGCCTTTCCCGCGGTGACCGCTTTGGAACTTTCGCCGCATGCGCTCATCATCAATTCGTTCTCGAAATATTTCTGCATGACCGGCTGGCGCGTGGGCTGGATGGTGGTGCCGGAGCCGCTGGTGCGCCCGATCGAGCGGCTCCAGCAGAATCTTTCCATTTCGGTGCCGGCGTTGTCGCAGATCGCGGCGGAAGCGGCGTTCGACGGCCGCGAGGAGATGGAGGCGATCAAGCGCGGCTATCTGGAGAACCGGCAGATCCTGATCGAGGGCTTGCCGAAGGTCGGCCTTGACAAATTCCTGCCGGCCGACGGCGCGTTCTACCTCTATGCCGATGTTTCGGCCTTCAGCTCCGACAGTTTCGAATTCGCCAACGAGATGCTGGAACAGGCGCACGTGGCGGCGACACCGGGCATCGATTTCGATCCACTTCACGGCCATCGGTTCGTCCGGTTTTGCTATGCGCGCTCGGCCGACGACATGCGCGAGGCGGTCGCGCGCATCGCGCGCTGGCTGGGTTGATGGCGCAGGGGATCAGACCGCCGTCATCACGGGTTAGCCGTCACAAACTTCTGCCAGAAAGATCACACTCCGCTGCCGACTTGGAATCGAAGATAACGCAATCCAAAGACGCCCAGGCGCGGGCGAACCCGCGGCAACGCAACGACGATTGACTTCAAGATGTCGCTGCCTCGGGACCGGCCGCAGGTATGGGGTATTCAGGGAGGATCAAACGTGGACATCAAGGACCTCGTTACACTCGGCATCTTGGCCGGGGTCGTCATCGCGATTCTTATTTTGCTGCGGGTCGCCAATATCTTTCGCTACATCTCGAACAATCAAGTCGGGATCGTGGAGAAGATGTGGTCGGCGAAGGGATCGATCAAATCGGGCTTCATCGCGCTCCATGGCGAGGCCGGGTTCGAACCGGAGATCCTGCGCGGCGGCGTCCATCTGTTCTTTCCGTTCGCCTATCGAATCCATACCTCCGACCTCGTGACGGTCGGGCAGGGCAAGATCGCCTATGTGTTCGCGCGCGACGGGGCTTCACTGGGGGCCTCCCAGGTGCTGGCAGCCAACGACACCGAGGACAAATCAGATTTTCAGGATGTGCGGAAATTTCTCGAAGGCGGCGGCCAGAAAGGTCCGCAGCGCAAGATTCTGCGCGAAGGCACCTACGCGATCAACACCACGCAATTCGCAATCATCACCGATGAGCGGGTCTATGGCCACGCCTTGAGCCAACAGGAGCAAGGTGTCCTCGACAGCATGAAGCAGACGATTTTGGCTCGCGACGGTTTCGTCCCGGTGATCCTGGCCGAGGATCAGGATTTGGTCGGCATCGTGACCGTCCACGATGGCCCCTCGCTGCCGTCGGGTGAAATCATTGCACCTGAGGTCGGCACCGACCTGCGCGACGCCACAAGGTTTCACAACAATTTCCAGGAACCGGAAAAATTCCTGAAGGCGGGCGGGTTCCGCGGACGCCAATTGCAGGTCGTGGTCGAGGGCACCTGGTACATCAACCGGCTGTTTGCGACCATCGAACCCGTCCCCAAATCCGTGATCCCGGTCGGCAATGTCGGCGTGGTGATCTTCTATTCGGGACCGAAGACCGGCGACGTTTCCGGCGATCAATACCGCCATGGCGAGCTTGTGCTGAATGGTAGCCGCGGCGTCTGGAAAGACCCGATGCTGGCCGGCAAATACGCGTTCAATACCTATGCCGGCAAGATCGAGATCATCCCGACTGTCAACTTCATCCTCAAATGGGTTCGTGGTGAAGTCGGCGCGCTGAAACTCGACGAAAATCTTTCGGAGATATCGCTGATCACCAAAGATGCGTTCGAGCCGACATTGCCGCTCTCCGTCGTCATGCACATCGACTATAAAAAAGCGCCGATGATCATTCAGCGCTTTGGCGACGTAAAGCGGCTGGTCGAACAGACGCTCGACCCGATGGTAAGTGCCTTCTTCAAGAATATTGCGCAGAAGATGACGCTGATCGAACTGATACAGAATCGGGCTGCGATCCAGGAGGAGTCGGCAAACGAAATGAAGGCAAGGTTCGCGGCCTATTCGCTCGAATTGCAGGAGGTGCTGATCGGTACGCCGCGCGCCGCGGCCGGCGACCGAACCATCGAGGATATCCTGTTCCAACTGCGTTCGCGCCAGGTTGCCCGCGAACAGGTGACGACTTTTCAGGAGCAGGAGAAGGCCGCCGTGCAGGAGCGGACCTTGAACGAGGCCAAGGCGACCGCGGCGGCGCAGATCGCGCTGACGCAGTCGCTGATCCAGGTCAAGGTCCACGAGAACGAAGGCGCCGCGGCGCTGGCGCGGGCGCAGAAGGATGCCGAGACCGTCAAGGTGACCGCGGAGGCGACCGGCGAGAGGGCGCGGCTCGAGGGCAAGGGCGAGGCGGACCGCACACTGGCGATCGGCACTGCGAATGCCCAGGCCACAAAACTCTCGGTCGACGCGTATGGCGGCCCCGAATATCGCTTGGCCGAACAAAACTTCTCGCGCTTCGCCGACGCCTTGACCAAGATCAATCAGCCGCTGGTGCCGCAATTTCTGATGTCCGGCGCGCAGGGCGCGGAGAACTCTGGTGGCCTCATTCCGACAGCCATGCTGAGCTCGATGTTCGGCCGCATGATGCCCGACGCATTGGAGAAGTTGAAGGAAGAGGCGCCAAAGACCGCCTCTCGCGGCGACGGCCCGTAGCGCGAGCGGGTGGGTTTTGCCCACGACCGACGGACATTGCAGGTAGATCCGTGCGCTGACCCTGTTCAGCGCACCGGATCTATCGGGGTGGCCAGCCCCAAACGGGTTTCGATGGCCTCGGCCGCCTCCAGGCACAAATCTTCGCGCAGCCGACGGCCGGTGATCAGCACTCCAATTGGCAATCCCGTCGCCTCGTCGCGGCCGGCCGGCACGCAGGCTGAAGGCAGGCCCAACAGGTTGGCCGGCAGCACCGGACGCATCAATTCTTTGGTCGCGGCCGTTCCCTCCGGGGTCGCGGAATCGAAGCCATGCTCGAAGGTCAATTGCGTCCAGGTGGGTGATAGCAATAGCGGCCTTTCGGCCATAAACGTCGACCACGCCCGGGCAATGCCATCGCGCTCGACCATCAGATACGACCATGCTGCCACATCGGCTACCGGCGGTACGTTTTGATTGAGATTGTTCAGAAAGGCCATCGCGTCGGCGCTCATCATCGGGGACAACATGGCGAGCACCGATGCAAAGTCCCCCATGATCAGGCGCGCCCAGCAGCTCACGGCGTCCTCGTAGCGCGGCGGGCAGGCCTCTTCGATCGTGTAGCCGGCCTCCCTCAGCGCCTGCGCGGCGCGCCGCACGATGGCCGCGACTTTTGGATCGGTGCTGCCGCCGGGTGGCTCGGGGAGCACGGCGATGCGGATAGGCCGGGCGATTGCCAGGCCATCGAACGGCGCGTCGATCGACCAGGGATCGCGCGGATGCGCGCCCATCAAAATTTTCAAACCCAGGCGTACATCGGCGACGCGGCGGGCCATCGGTCCCTGCACGTTCATTAGCTGCACAGCCAGCAAGCGGTCTTCAGCCGGCACAGACATGACATCAGGCACGCGGCCAAGTGACGGCCGGATCGATGCGATGCCGCAGGCGTTGGCCGGATTGCGCAGCGAGCCGCCCATGTCGTTGCCGAGCCCGATGGGAGACATGCCGCTGGCGAGCGCCGCCGCTTCGCCGCCGCTGGAGCCGCCGGCGGTGCGGCCGGGGTGCCAGGGATTGCGTGTCAGCCCGTGCAGTGCACTCGCGGTATGCAGGCGTAGCGCCATGTCGGGCAGATTGGTCCGGCCGATCGGTATCGCGCCGGCGGCGCGCATGCGCTCGACCACCGGCGCATCCTTTGGCACCACAGCTTGGGCCAGAGCCGGCACGCCCCAGGTGGTCGGCAGGCCGGCCATGTCGATGTTCTCCTTCACCGTGAATGGCACGCCGTGCAAGGGCCCGACCTTTTCACCGGCGGCCAGCTGCCGGTCGGCCAAAGCTGCGCCAGCGCGCGCCTCGTCGGCTAGTACTCGCACCACGGCGTTCAGCCCCGGGTTGACCGCATCGATGCGGGAGAGGTGCGCATTCACCACTTCGGCGGAGCTGAGGTCCCGACGCGCAATGCGGTGAGCCAGTTCGGTGGCTGACAATTGCCAAATTTCGCTCATGATTGCTCCTAAGCGCTGCTCCGCATCCCGTCATCGAGTAGGTCAGTGGAGCTACTCGGTCAATGATGTGGATTTATGGCCACACGCCGCAACCCGATTTCTGACAAAGCAAAAACCGCCCGGTTTTGCCGGGCGGTTCTTGTTTGCGGGGTGGCCGAAGGATCCGCGCGGAGGTAAGTCGAGCCGCGGATCCCGTGGTGCTGCAGCAGTGGGCGACTATTCGCCCTCGACGCCGATCGCGTAGGCGGTTTCGCCGTGAACCGCGTCGTCACCCACCTTCAGGGTCGCCTCATCCATGCGCAGCGGCACGATGAACGAGATCACCTTGAGGATGATGTAGGTCGCGATCACGTTGTAGACGATGATGAACGCCGCTCCCTCTGCCTGAAGCAGGAGCTGCCCGGCATTGCCGTAGAGCAGGCCGGTGATGTTGACGCCGGGCGCCTCCTTGTCGGTGCCGATATACATCAGCATGTCCGGATTGGCGAAGATCCCGGTCAGCAAGCCGCCGGTTAGACCGGCGACGCCGTGGGTCGACAACACGCTCAGCGTATCGTCGACCTTCTTCATGAAGTTCATCTTTTGCAGCTTGTTCATGGCGAGCCACGGGATGATGCCGGCGACAACGCCAATTGCGATCGCGCCCAAGCCGTCGACATAACCGGCGGCGGGAGTGATGGCGACGAGGCCTGCGATCATGCCGTTGACGGCGCCGAGCACCGACGGCTTGCCGTAGGCCATCTTGTCCATGAGCGTCCAGACCAAGAGCGCCACCGCGGTGCAAGTGTTGGTGTTGAGCACCGCCGCGCCGGCATCGGCGTTGGCGAAGTAGGGGTCGCCGCCGTTGAAGCCGTTCCAGCCGAGCCACAGGATTCCGGCGCCGACCAGCGTCATCAACAGACTATTGGGCGGGAAATGGTCACGATCGGCCTGGAGCCTCGGGCCGACGACCCATGCGGCGACGAAGCCGGATGTGCCAGCGGCAAGATGGATGACATAGCCGCCCGAGAAGTCCGCCACGCCCATGGCCGCGAGCCAGCCGCCGCCCCAGATGCTAAATGCCCCGACCGTATAGACCAGGGTCATCCACACCGGGCAGAAGATCATCCATGCCGTGAAGTTCATGCGACCAAGCACGGAACCGGCGAGAATGATGACGGTGATGGCCGCGAACACGAACTGGAAGAAAATCAGGGTCGCCATCGGAAAGGTGAGCGCCGGCATGCCCGCTGCGGCCGCCGGAATAGTTGCTTGACCGGTCGTGAATGAGGCCGCTGTCGCGAGCCCCGGCTTACCGAGGAATGGGAACCATTGCTCCCCGAACGCCATGTTGTAGTCGAACAGGACCCAGACGACCAAGACAGAGGCGAAAGCGTACATCGACATGAAGGCGGAGTTGATTGCCCATTTCTTCTTGACGATGCCGCCATAGAGAACCGTCAGCCCGGGAATACTTTGCAGACCGACGAACGTCGCAGCGGCGAGCTGCCACGCATTATTTCCAGTGTCCAGCCATTGTGGTGAAGGTACGAGTGCCATGAGCGTTCCCCATTACGTTTGAACCAAGCTGGTCCGGGCAGCGCCCGCTCGAACCCGCGTGAACAAAAACGCAAGGACTGTACCAACCGGCGTCAAGCAAATCTTCGCTTTGACTGGTATGAGTTTTCTATAAAAGCCATGTGTGTCATCCAGGACGCAGTGATTAAAAAGTCGGCACTTGAATATAAAATAGGCAAGCAACTCGTGAGGGAGATATCCATGATTGTGGCGCGGCGGCTGGCGGTCGGAATTGGCGCATTGGCGGTCGGCATGGCGGCTCCCGCCATCGCCAGCGAAGCGCGGCACGGCGAGGCCGCAATCACCTGCACCAACGTCTCCAGCGGCACGAGCTGGCAGATCAAGGTCAACTACGACAAGGGCACCGTGGATTCCAACCCGGCCCGCATCAGCGAGGCGGAGATCTCGTGGCACGACGCCACCGACGGCGGCAACTACACGCTTGACCGCAAATCGGAGAAACTCACGGTCATCGTCGCGTCCAGCACTGGCGGCTATTCCCTGTTTCATCGCTGCAGGCTACAGAATTAAGGCCACGATCCCGAAGTCCGGCTGCGCCGCCACCGCATGACGATCGGGGTCATGCACGCGCGGGAAATTGGAGCGGCGGCGATGACTGAGCGGGTTGCCGGCATCAAGATAAGTGTCGGTTTCATCTCCGAGACCGGACCGCGCAAGCGCAATGAGGATTTCGGCGGCGCCGTCTTCGGCCCGGAGCTGCCCGTGCCGCGCCGCGACGTGGTGGCGGCGATTGCAGATGGCATAGGCAGCACCAAAGGCGGCCGCGAGGCGGCCGAGATCGCGGTGCGCGGTTTCCTCGACGGGTTTTGCGATCTGCCCGAGACGATGGAAGTGCGGCGGGCAGCCGCCATCGTCCTCAATTCGCTTAATGGCTGGATCCATTCGCAAGGCCAGCGCGATCCCGAGTTGATGGGAATGGGGTCAACCTTCACGGCGCTGGTGCTGCGCGGCCGCATCGCGCATGTGCTGCATGTCGGCGACACCCGCGCTTACCGGTTCAGCCGCGACCGCCTGACGTTGTTGACCGAGGATCATATACGGCAGGACGGCACCGGCCGGTCGAGCACCCTTGTCCGCGCGCTGGGGGTCGAGACCGAGGTGCGGCTCGACTACACCAGCCAGGTGGTGGCGCAACACGATCGCTTCCTGCTTTGCAGCGACGGCGTGCACGCTTTCCTGCCGGCGGAGGCGATCGCCGACATCCTGCGCGAACGCGTCTCGTCCGAGGATACCGCGCGCGCGTTGGTCGCGGCCGCGCTCGACGCCGGCAGCAACGACAACTGCACCGCGCTGGTGCTCGATGTGGTTGGTCTGGAGACGGCGCAATCGGCGGATATCGGCGCCAACATCGTGGAGTTGCCATTGAACGCGGTGCCGCAGGGCGGCGAGACCATCGACGGTTTTGTGCTCAAGGTGCTGTTGTCCGAGGGACGCTACACCCGTCTGTTCGGGGCGGAAGACGAGGTCGAGGGCGGCGAGGTGGCGCTGAAATTCCCAAAGCCCCTTGTGGCCAGCGTGGATACCTATCGGGCGGCTTTCGTGCGCGAGGCTTGGGTCGGCGCGCGCGTGACGAGCCCCTGGCTCGGCCACGTCATCGAGCTGCCACCGGGGCGGCAGAGCTGCCTCTACACCGTCATGCCGCTCTATCAGGGCGAACTTTTGGAGACGCGGCTGGCGCGCCGCCCGGCGCTCGGACTGGAGGAGGGACGCAATATCGCTACCCTCTTGGCGCGGGCGGCGGCGGCGCTGCACCGCGCCGGTATCATCCATCGCGACATCAAGCCGGACAACGTGATTCTCGAGCGTGAGGGATCGCTGAAGCTGATCGACCTCGGGGTCGTCCGTGTCCGCGGCATGGAGGATTTCCCGCCGCAGGACATTCCAGGTACGCCTGCCTACATGGCGCCCGAAATGTTCGACGGCGAAGCCGGCAACGAGGCGACCGACATTTACGCGCTCGGCGTCACCATGTTCCGCGCCTTCACCGGGGAGTTTCCTTACGGCAACGCCGATGCCACCGGCCGGCCGCGCCGGGACCGGCCGACGCCGCTCTCGGCCTTACGCCCGGACCTTCCGGCCTGGCTGCAGGCCGCGCTCGGCCGGGCGATCGCAAGAGATCCCGCCGATCGCTTTCGCGACATGGCCGAATTTGCCGTGGAGATGGAGGCGGGGCCGGCGCGCGCGCCGCTTGAGCCGCCGCGGCCGCGGACGCTTCTCGAGCGCAACCCGGTCCTGTTCTGGCAGGGCGTGGCCGCGCTGCTGGCACTGGCGCTGGTGGTATCGCTCTTACGCCATTAGTCATTCAGATGGAAATGCCGTCGCTTCTCGCGCCGGACGCAACCGATCGCGCGGTCGGCGATCCTCTTGTCGGCCTTTCCGTACAATGTCACCCGGACCGTAAATCCGCCCGGCGTCTTGTCCCTGACGATTTGAATGGCGCCAATGGTCTCGCACCCGGGCCATTGTCTGACGGCCTCCAGGCACTCCTTTCGCAGAGCGCCGTAACTTAGTCCGACTGTCTCCGAATTCGCCATGTCACAGCCGTCAACGTAAGTCGACTCGCTCGCATTTCACGCCAAACCCGTCGTCTATTCAATCTTTGCCAAAACAAAAACCGCCCGGTTTTTTGCCGGGCGGTTTTGCTTGCGATCGGATTTCTAGAACAGGATGACTTTTCTTCGAATCGTCATCCCGTGAATCGTCATCCCGTTCTATCTTTTTGTTGGAGCATGATCTCCGCGCAAACGCGTTCCGCGTTTGTCGCGAGGGAAAACCGGTGCCCACCCATCGGGTCCGTAGCCCGAGGGCATGCTTTTCCGGATCATGCTCTATTCGCCGTTGCCGAAGCGCCGCGACCACCATCCGGCCTTGCGGGGCTGGTTGTCGCCGGTTGCCTCGGGAGCGGGCTCAGCCGGGGCGGCGGCCGGCTCGCTCTGGCCAGGCCCGATCGGCGCCGCCGCGGCAGGCTGGGCGTCGGCCAAAAAGCTCACCTTCTCGCGCACGGTCGAACGCCGCCGTGCCGCTCTTTCAGCCTCTTGCGCGGTTTCTGCCTCGGCGGAAGCGCGGGCCGCTTCCGACTGACCGTGTTCCGCGGGTTGCTGCTCAGGCTGCGATGCAATGCGTTCGGGTTGAACGACCGGCAAAGACTGCTCCGATGGACCGCCGTCGAAATCGGCAACCGCGCTCGATGCTTCCGGCTCCGATCTCGGCCCGAGTTCGTCGGTGATCGATGCGGCGAGACCGTCCTCCGGTCCGTTGCCGCGCCGACGGCGTCCGCCGCGGCGTCCGCGACGGCGGGGCCGACGTTCGCCGCCTGCCTGCTGGTCGTTGCGCGCGAGGCCCGGCTGCTCCTCGGATTCATCCTCCGCGGCATCGCCTTCATCCGCTTGCGCATCGGCGACCGTGCCCGGTTCGGCGTGGATCGCGTCGCTGTCGTCGCGCGGCGGGCCGCTTTCGCGCGCCTCTCCGGCGCGGCCGCGCCGGCGCCGCCGCCGCTTGCGGCGGTGGCCGTCGGAACCGGCTTCGCCCTCGCCGGCCTCGCCGGCCACCTGGTCGCCGGTAAGGCCCTCGCTCTCCTCGGTTTCGACCTCGGCTTCGTCTTCGAAGTCGAGCGCCTCCTCATCGTCGAACGCTTCCTCCGATGGCGGCGGAGCGGCGGCGGCCTGCGCTGCCAGCAGCGCTTTGGCCGCCTCCAGCGTATGCACCTGTTCGCCGCGATCGATGATGAACGACTGCTGGCCGCTGACGGATGCGTCGGCGACCACCGACAGCGTCACCTTGAAGCTGTTTTCGAGGTCGCGCAGATGGCCGCGCTTGTGGTTGAGCACGTAAAGCGCAACGTCGGTCCGGGTCCGCACCACGAGATTGTGGGTGGCGCCCTTCATCAGGATTTCTTCG
>Ga0210406_10001962_pt1 | contig 24101 bp, 19 predicted proteins | sample IncBWC30MmetaG_FD_155454 | JGI IMG/M metagenome (GOLD analysis project Ga0210406, IMG submission 155454) | Forest soil microbial communities from Barre Woods Harvard Forest LTER site, Petersham, Massachusetts, United States - Inc-BW-C-30-M | ecosystem: Environmental > Terrestrial > Soil >...
CAGATCAGCGCCATGCGCCGCCGCGTCTCCTCTTCCGGTGAAAACGCGATGATGGGCACCAGCGGCCGGTAACGCGAGATCAGCCGCGCGGTGAACCCGCTGTGCGTGAATACAGCGATCAATTTCATGTGCAGTTCGCGCGACGCGTGACACACCAGTTCGGCAACCGTCTCCGCCACTTTTAGCCGCTCCTGTGGCGCGGGCCGCGGAAATTCCGTGATGCTGCTTTCCGCTTCTTCAATGATGCGCGCCATCATGCTCACCGCTTCCACGGGATATTTTCCGCTGGCGGTTTCCGCGGAGAGCATCACTGCGTCAGAGCCGTCGAAAATGGCGTTGGCCACGTCGGAAGCTTCCGCGCGGGTGGGGCGCGGATTTTCCGTCATGGATTCGAGCATCTGCGTGGCGGTGATCACCGGGCGGCGGAATTCGCGCGCGCGTTTGATAATTGTCTTTTGCACCACGGGAACGCGCTCCGGACTCATCTCCACGCCCAGGTCGCCGCGCGCGACCATCACGCCATCGGCGACGCGCAAAATCGCATCGAGATTTTCGATCGCCTCCGGTTTCTCCAATTTCGCGATTACAGGCGTGTCTTTCCCCGCGCGGCGCACCAGCGTTTTTGCCAGCACCACGTCTTCGGGGCGGCGCACGAAACTTACGGCGATGTAATTCGCGCCGTGCTTCAGGGCGAAGAGCAAATCTTCCCGGTCTTTCGGTGTAAGCGCGGGAACGCGCAGCTTCACACCCGGCAAGTTAATCCCTTTGTGTTCGCCGAGCGCGCCGCCGTTCACCACTTCGCAGATCACTTCGCGGCCGCGCACTTGCTCGACGCGCAGCTCGATCAAGCCGTCGGAAAGTAGAATGCGGTTGCCGCGATGGACCTCGCGCGGCAACGGCTTGAAGACGGTGCTGACACGCGTGGAGTCGCCCAGCACGCGCGCGGTGGTGATTACAAATTTTTGCCCGGTGCGCAGAATTACCGGCGCGCCGCCGGCAAGCGCCCCAGTTCGAATCTTGGGGCCTTGCAGATCGGCAAGGATAGCCATGGGTTTGTGAATGTGCGTGGCTGCGGCGCGCAGCATGGAGATGCTTTCGGCGTGATTCGCGTGCGAGCCGTGAGAAAAATTGAGACGCGCGACGTCCATTCCGGCGCGCAGCAGCCGGTCGATGATTCGCGGCGAGCAGCTGGCCGGCCCGATGGTGCAGACTATTTTGGAATGGCGAAAGGCCATCTACTTGGTGACCGCGAAGTCAGAGACGATGGTCAATAGCACTGCAACCCCTTTATTGAAGGATGCAACGGAAAGGCGCTCGTCGTCACCGTGCATGCGGGCTAGATCTTCATCGGTGACCGGAAAGGGCCACAAGCCGTAGGCTTGCACGTTGTGCAAGCGCAACTGGGCCGAGTCCGTGGCCCAGGGCGACTGATAAGGCAGCACCGGTGCGCCGGCAAACTCCTGCGAAGCAACTTTGGTGATCACCGCGTATAAATCAGATTCAAGAGAAGAAGTCGGCGCGGCAAGACCCGGGTTGGGCTGAACCTCGAAACGCACCTGTGGATCGTTGACCAGCTTGGCGAGCGCTCCGAGCAGCACGTCGATCGTATCGCCCGGCAGCAAGCGAATATTCAACATCGCGCGTGCTTCGCCGGGAATCACGTTGGCCCGCACACCTGCCGACAACATCGTGGGCGCGACCGTGTCGTGCATCATGGAGGCCCACTGAGGATTCGCATCGGCAATGACCCGTTGGGCGTGTTCCCCGCGATCGCTGGCATCGAGGGAACGCATCCATTTGCCGATTTCGTCGTCGGAAACGGCGGCCAGCCCCTCAAAATAGCGGCGCACCACGGTGTTGAAATGCACGGGCGCGGAGTAGGCGCCGATCTTAGCTACGGCGGCAGTCAGATGCACGACGGCGTTATCCTTTGTCGGAAGGGAAGCGTGCCCGGAGGGGCCTTTGGCAATCACGGCAACATTGACGGCAACCTTTTCGCTGGCTTGCACGGCAACGTATTGCACTTTGCCGCCCTTGGAAATGACTTCGCCGCCCTCGTTCAACGCGTATCCTGCGGCGAACTTGTCCCAGTTCTTGGCGATAAGAACTCGTATGCTGGCATCGCCGCCGCCCTCTTCATCATCCGTGGCGAGAAAGATCACATCCCGGTTTAGGCGCGCGTTCGAGCGCTTGAGCGCAATGATCGCAGCCAGGTTCGCGGCCAGCATGGACTTGTCGTCGAGGGCGCCGCGGCCATATATATAGCCATCCTTCATGACCGCGCCGAAGGGGTCCACGCTCCACCGCGCACGCTCGGCGCCGACAACGTCCATGTGCGCGACCAGCAGCAACGCGCGCGACGGGTCCGAAATGGCCGAACTGCGCAGCCGCGCTACGACAGCGCTGCGGCCCGGCGTGACCTCCAGAAGTTCTGGCGTAATTCCTTCTCTCGTCAGAACACCGGCGATGTATTTGGCGGCGGCCTGCTCGTTGCCCGGAGGATTGGTGGTGTTGATCTGGATGAGCTGCGCCAGCCACACCAATGCTTCCCTTGAAAGTGCTGCGGTATCCGCAACGGGAGAGGGTTTGACTTGAGCGGGCGTGGGATTTGGCGGGATTCCCTGCGCCGCAAGCGGAACAACCGCCGCAAAGAAAATAATCGCCTTTCGCAACAGCATGCGCGTTCCGCAGTTCGAAATCAGCAAAGCCATCCTCCATTTTCCATCTGCCAATCGCTTGGCGCGTGGGCAGTTGACCCGCCGGCATTTGAGACGCCAGCAACGCTTTAAAGCAAATGTGCTTCATACTAACATGCGCGGTGTAGGGGACTTGACGTGTGCGGCGATGAGCAGTTACGTAAGCCCAACGTGTAAGGAACCAAGCCGCGTTGAACCAAGCCGCGTTCCCGCAGGGCGTTGCCCGGACGGCGCAAGTCCATCTATCATTCTAAATTGAGGGACCAAGCATGAGAGCGAATTTTTCCAAGGTTTGGCTGGCAATTTTTGTAGGCGCCCTGACTTTTGGGATGGGCGCGATGAATGCGCGCGGGCAGGCGCCGGAAGGGCCGCAAGGCGGTCAGAAGCAGCCGGGCGCGCCCCCCGTGGAGCCGAAACCCGCCCCGCCGCAGCAAAAGCCGGAGGACGCCGGAGCAAGTATTTCCGTGGAAGTGCCGGTGGTCACCCTGGACGTGATAGCCGCCACAAACCACGGGGACCTGCTGACCGGCCTGAAGAAAGAGAACTTCCGGATCACTGACGACGGTACGGCGCAGACGATCAGCAACTTCGGCTCCAGCGAGGCGCCGATCACCATCGTGATGCTGATGGAATTCAGCAGCCGCGGCTACTACGACTGGTTTGCATACCAGGCAAAGTATTGGGCGGACGCGTTCTTTCCCCAACTCAAGAAGAACGATTGGGTGGCGCTGGTTACCTTCGACATGAAATCCCGGGTCGAAGTGGATTTCACGCAGAACAAGGATGAAGTGCGCAACGCGCTTTATCATCTTTATTTTCCGGGCTTCAGCGAGTCCAACGTATTTGACGCCATTCTGGACACCACGGACCGCTTGAAGGATGTCAAGGGCAAGAAGGCGATCCTGGTGCTGGCCACCGGCGTGGATACGTTTTCGAAGCACACGCTGGATCAAACGATGAAGCTGCTCCGGCAGACAGACACCACGATTTTTTGCGTCGGCCTGGACAAACCGTACATAAACTTCCTGGAGTCACACGGCTCGATGGGTTCGCACATGAACTATCTGCAGGGGGAAAACCAGCTCAAGACCTTTGCGCAAATGACCGGTGGATATTCCTGGTTCCCGCAATTTGACGGCGAAATTCCAAGTATTTTCCAGACCATCACCGCATTTTTGCGCAACCAATACAGCTTGTCGTACACGCCGACGACCGGCGCGAACGATGGAAAGTTCCACAAGGTCAAGGTGGAATTGGTGAAGCCGGACGGCAGCCCCCTGGAAGTTACCGACCAGAAGGGCAAGAAGCAAAAAGTGGTAGTGTACGCCCGCGAGGGGTATACCGCGGTGAAGGGTGGCGTCGGAGATTGAAGGAGTTGTAGGTTATCAGTTCTCAGTTTTCGTTCCTTGTATCCTGACCTTTCTAGCCATCAGTAGCCGCGGTTGAAGTCCACGCGATTGAAAAGCTCGCGCCCATCGAACCATCTTTCCAGCAATTGCACGAGGATGTCTGCTTGCCTGATCCACAGGTGGTCGCTTACGCCGCTGGTATGCGGCGTAAGGAACAAGTTGGGCGCCTTCCACAAAGGGCTGTCGGACGGAAGCGGCTCGGTTGCGGTAACGTCCAAAGCTGCGCCGGCTAGCGCACCGGATTCGAGCGCGCGGAGCAGCGCCGCTTCGTCGAGCAATGAGCCGCGGCCCACGTTGATCAAGCGGGCGCCGCGCTTCATTTTTGCAATCCGCGCCGCGTTCATGAGCTGCGCGGTTTCCGCCGTTTCCGGCGCGGCGACCACGACATAATCCGCTTTGAGCAGCACTTCGTCGAGTTGCGCCACCGGCGCGATCTTCTCCGCGTAGTTAGCATCGCCCTTTCCGGAACGCGTGACGCCCCAAACAAGCATATCGAAGGCGTGCGCGCGGCGCGCCAGTTCGCGGCCGATCGAGCCGTAACCCACGATCAGCAAAAGCCGGCCGTTCAGTTCCGTGAGGCGCTGCGGCTTGTCCCACAAATCCTGCTGGCCCCAGCGAGAGTTGTCTTGATAGCGCACGGAATCAGGGAAATTGCGGGCCAGCGCGATAAGCAGGCCCATGGTGTGTTCGGCCATGGGCACGGAAAAAATGCCGCTGGGATTGGTCACCAAAATTCCCGAATCACGCAGCTCCGGATACATCAGTTGCGCGACGCCGGCCGCGGTGGAATGCAGCCACTTCAGTTTTTTCGCCAACTTGAGCTGCGGCGGGCGCAGCGAGTAGCCAACGAAAATATCGGTGTCCGGCAATTCCTGCGGCAGATGATCGTAATCGAGTAAATGCAGGACGCGCATTTCCGGCCACCGCCGGCGGAGCGTTTCGGGAACGACAGGTTGCGGGCGCCAGTAGGTAAACGGGTGCCACACGCAGATAACCAGTTTCGTGTCGCCGGGAGTTGTGCGCGCTGCGGTCATAAGTGAAACGCTAACGATACATTACGTTGTGCTTGATTCGTACGTTGAGAATCCTCATTGCAATCGTCGCCAAGCTTGCGGATCGAGGCAACGCATGGCCCTTGTCACTCGCTGGAGTGCCGCCACCAAAGGATCAAGCCCACGATGAGGCCGAGGCCGAAAGTGCCGACGATGAAGGGGCGAGCGAGCGGGATGGCAATCCACGCGAGAACGACCAATCCAATGGAGACGATAGCGCCCGCGCGCGTGCCCGGCACGCTGAGCCCGCCGTATCTACCGATGTAGCTTGGTTTGCCTGAGCTCGGTTTTTCCTGCATGAAAGTTCACCTCCGCGCCGAGGTCATTATCTTATTTTTGACGCAGGTCGCGGCCGGTCATGTCTTCCGGCTGGGGCTGGCCGAGGACGCCGAGCATGGTAGGGGCAATATCGCGGAGAGCGCCACCGGGCTGCAAGCGCAGATGATCGTCGTCGGTGACGAGAACGAAGGGAACGGGATTGGTGGTGTGATACGTGTGCGGGCCGCCGGTCTTGGGATCGATCATCGTTTCCGCGTTCCCGTGGTCGGCGGTGATGATCCAGGCGGCTCCGCGTGGCTGCAGCGTTTGGTAAATGCGCGCGAGGCCGGCATCGACCGCTTCCACGGCTTTGATGGCGGCTTCTAGCTTGCCGGAATGGCCAACCATGTCGGCATTGGCGTAATTCATGATAATGGCGTCGAACTCGCCCTTCTCGATAGCTTTTACCACGGTGTCGGTGATTCCTGCGGCGGACATTTCCGGTTTGAGATCGTAGGTGGCGACTTTCGGCGAAGGAACCAGAATGCGCTCTTCGCCGGCGAACGGCTTTTCCACGCCGCCGTTGAAGAAGTAGGTGACGTGCGCGTATTTTTCAGTTTCCGCGCAGCGCAGATTTGTGTACTGCAGGTCGGCGAAGACTTGCGCGAGGATGTGCTCGAGTTTTTCCGGGCCGATTACATATTTTAGCCACGGCCAGTTCTTGTCGTACTGGGTCATGGCCACGTAGAACAAATTCTTGGGGCGCTTGGGGTCGGCAAATTTGTCGAAGTCCGGCGCGGCCAGCGCATACGTCATCTGGCGGGCGCGGTCGGCGCGGAAGTTGAAAAAGATGACGGCATCATCATCCCGAATCGGCCCCACCGCTGGCGCCGTTGGACCGCTGCCCTTGGTGACGACGATGGGCTTCACGAATTCGTCAGTGACCTCCTGCTCGTAGCTGCGCCGCAGGGCGGCGAGCGGATCGTCGGCGCGCGTTTCGGCTTCGCCGTGGACCACGGCGCGATACGCGAGTTCGATGCGCTCCCAGCGATTGTCGCGGTCCATCGCGTAGTAGCGGCCGACCAGCGTGGCGATCTGCCCGACGCCGAGCTCACGAATTTTCTGCTGCAGCTGCCCCACGAAGTCGCGTCCGCTGTGCGGCGGCGTGTCGCGGCCGTCCATGAAGCAGTGGATGAAAACGTTTTCGACCCTTTGCTGCTTGGCCATTTCGAGCAGCGCAAACAGGTGTTGGATATGAGAGTGCACGCCGCCATCGCTGAGCAACCCCATCAGATGCAGGTGGCGCTGGCGGCCGCGTTCCATCGCTTGCTGAAAAAGGGGCACGTTTTGCAATTGTTTGTTGGCGATGAGCAAGTCGATGCGCGTGATGTCCATGTGCACGATGCGCCCGGCGCCGATGTTGAGGTGGCCGACTTCGCTGTTGCCCATCTGGCCTTCGGGCAGCCCGACGTACGGGCCGGAAGTGTGAATCAGCGTGTTAGGAAATTTCTTGAGCAGCGCGTCGTAGGCGGGCTTGCGGGCCAGTGCGATAGCGTTGCCTTTGGTTTCGGCGCGGTAGCCCCAGCCGTCGAGCACGGTTAGGACGATCGGTTTCGGTCGTTTGCTCATATTCCTTCGCGGGACGAGGACGTGCGCACCGGCGAGAACGCTGGCGCTACTTGCCGGCAAATTCGCGCAGTGCGGTCAGTAGGCGGTCCACTTCTTCCGCGGTGTTGTAGTGCACAAGGCCGATGCGGAGAAGGCCGCCGCTTTTTTCGACGCCCAGGCGCTCGGTTAGGTTGAGCGCGTAGTAGTTTCCGTCCCACGTGAAGATGCCCCGGTCGCCGAGGAATTTCGCGATTTCCGTGGGATTGTGATCGCCGATGCGGATGGAGACGGTGGAGCAGCGCTCGTGGAAACGGCTCGGATCGCTGATGCCGAAGAAGCGCAGTTTTGGAATGGTGAGTAGGCCGTCGATCAATCTGGTGAGTAGCGCGGTTTCGTGCAGCCGCGTCACGCGATATGCGGCGAGCAGGGCGCTGCGTCGATCGGTCGCGGTGGGATCGTGGCGGCGGCCAAGCTCGGCGAGGTAATCCACGGCAGCGCCGATGCCGGCGATCAGCTCCTGCACTTGCGTGCCGGTTTCCCAACGATCGGGAAGCGCATCGGTCGCCGGGCGCACCTTATACGGTTTGAATTGCAAGAGGCGCTCGCGCTTGCCGTACAGCGTGCCCATGTGTGGGCCAAAGAATTTGTACGGCGAGCAGACCAGGAAATCGCAATCAAGCGCGCGCACATCGATGAGGCCGTGCGGCGCATAATGCACGGCGTCGATAAACATGAGCGCCCCGGCATCGTGCGCAAGCTTGGTGATTTGCGCGACGGGATTGATGGTGCCGACGGCGTTGGAGGCATAACCGACGGCCACGAGTTTTGTCTTTGCGGTGATCTTCCGCTTCAGATCGTCGAGATCGAGCGTGCAGTCGGCTTCGCGAATATCGACCTGGCGGATGACAACTCCTTTTTCTTCGAGCGCACGCCAGGGAGCAACATTGGCGTCGTGATCGAGCGTGGTGACGACGATCTCGTCTCCCACCTTCAGCTCGCGGCCGATGGCGCGGGCCAGCGCGAAGGTGATGGTGGTCATGTTCTGGCCGAAAACGACTTCGTCCGGCTCGCAATGGAAGAAATCAGCCATGGCGGCGCGCGTGGCGACGATCATGGCGTCATTGGCGCGGCTGGTCGCGAAGGCGCCGCAGGTGTTGGCGTTCGCGGTCAGAAAATACTTTTGCACCGCGTCGATGACTTGCTTCGGAACTTGCGTGCCCGCGGGGCCGTCGAGGAACGCCGCGGGCTGGCCGTTGATCTGCAATTTCAACGACGGGAACTGCGCGCGAACCCAAGCCGAGTCAAGCGGCTTGCCGGCTGATTCCCCTGTTTCCTGCAAAGCGGGTGTGCTCATTTTTCTCGCCAATGCTATATGCCAAATTGTCCGGCCAGCTAGTTTCTCACAACCGGGTGCCGGCGCTGAAATGCTCGGTGGAGTGGGCAGTGAGTCAGTTTCCGATTACCCGTGCCGGCTAAATCGAGACTTAGTTTCAATTTTGTGAGACCTTTTCTCTGCGGCCCAATTCACACAGCACCCGAGGACTCCCCAGACTGATTGCGTAACGATATAGAATGAAATTCATGACCAAGAAAGCCATCTCCCCTGGCGCGGTACACAGTGTGCCAGCGGATTTACGAAAGGCTCTCATTTCTGACCCGGTGGCGCGGACAAAATGGGAGGATATTACGCCACTCGCGCGTAATGAGTGGATCTGCTGGGTTATCTCCGTCAAGAAACCGGAAACCAGAAGGCTGCACGTTGAGCGGGTACGCACGGAACTTAAGGAAGGAATGCGCCGGCCTTGTTGTTGGCCAGGCTGTCCTCACCGCTGAAATAAGACAGCGGGTACTGGAACGAACATGTCCGGTTGAGCGGACACGACTAATCAGGCACAGACGATCTGTTCAAGCAAATTCACAATCAACTCCTGCAACTTGGCGTACTCTCTCTCTGTCTTCGCTTCCTCCTACGTGTTTCTCGTTTTAGCCTTTCTCTTTTCCATTCCCACCATCATCCCCGATGGCGGGTCCTTCCTATTCAGCTTCGCCGCCTCTGCAATCAATTTCTTCACTCCCGGCCTCTTCACTTCGGCAACGCTCCGCAGTTTTACGTGTCGCACGCCCTTCCCTGTTCCCTCCAGCAGCTTTTCCGGGTCCGGCAGCGCCGCCCCGCGCAGGAACGCAAACGTCACATGCTCCTTACCTACCATGAAGCAGCGCAGCGGTCCGTCCGAATCAAACGACGGAATCTTCCACGGATTCACGTACTCCTCGCCCCTCTTTAGTGTCTTTTTCGCCAGTGCCCGTACGGCCTTCGTCACACCCTCAAGCCTCCCCGCCTTCTTCACATAAGCATCAATCCAAACCCGTGCTTGTTTCCCCTCAATCGTCGGCATTGGTTCCTCCTACTCCTTCTGCGCCATTCTACCTCCCAAGTCCGTACTGGATTCTAACGACCACGGAACTTCGTTGTACTCAGTCTTCTGCAGGCCGCATCTAATGCGGTGCAGCTCCAGCAAAGGATGCAAGTGGTCACTCGTCCGCCAGCCGGCGGCCCGGCCGGTCCTCCAGCCCTTACCCCGCCGGAGGATATCGCGCTTAAAGCCGTCCTCGTAGCCAGCGATCTCTCGGACGCCTCCAAGAAGGCGCTCCGCCATGCCGTCAGCGTTGCGCGCCATTTCGATGCCAAACTCTATCTCGCTCACGTCGTGTCCTCCGTTGGATACACGATCGCGGGGGCTGATGCTGTCCAACTAGCCGCGAGTGCCGCTCGAAGGGAACTGGACGAATTGGAGAATAAGCTTGTTCAGGGTGGTGCCCTCACCGGTGTACCGCACGAATTTATCGTTCGCCAGGGCGATGTCTGGGACGAGCTGCGGGCTGTCATCCAGGAAAAACAGGCGGATTTGCTGGTACTGGGAACCCACGCGCGTCACGGCGTGGCCAGGTTGGTTATGGGCTCCGTGGCGGAGCAAATCTTCCGTCAGGCGGGCGGTCTCGTACTGACAGTGGGCCCGCACTCTCTCCCCGACGCTCCGCCGCTGGACAACGCCGCTGGCACGCTGTCGTTCTTATTCCCTACCAATTTCGACGATGCTTCCGCTTATGCCTTACCCTACGCGCTCGCATTTGCCAATCATTTCAGGGCCAAGCTGGCCTTGCTTCATGTCGCTCCCGTCATGCCCATCCCCGAAGGTTTTAGTTGGTCGAGCACCCCGAGCGACATCATCCAGTTGCGCGCGGATGCCGGGCACACGGCTCTGGAGAGGCTTCGCCAGTTTGTTTCGGGAAGTTCTCTGCCCCCTGTAACGCCCGAACTGATGGTCGAATTTGGGGAGCACGGTGAAACCATCTTGCGCGTTGCCCGCACTCTCAAAACCGATTTGGTCATAATGGGTTTGAATCACTCCAAACACGGCCGTGCCATCTCCCACTTGCCAGAGACCACCGCGTATCAGGTCGTCGCCGCAGCTCATTGCCCGGTCTTAACCGTCCGCTACTAAGTCTCTCGACCTCATCACAAAGTGGATCAGCAACAAATGCGCTTGCCGGAAACTGACGCACTACCGTGGCGTGGTAACATGAATTGCGTTTCCTCACTCATGCCGCGGTAGCGCAGGCTATCAACTCCGCGCTACGTTTCTCAAGGGGTGTATCGTGCCAGAAAGCTTCGCGCCGACGGAGCGCACGCGTGTGGTTCGAGAACCGCATCGAGGCGTTTATGATCGGACGGAAATTTATAAAATTCTAGATGAGGGATTTGTTTGTCACGTGGGATTTGAGACGGACGGCCAGCCGTTTGTGATCCCGACGCTGTACGCCCGCGTGGGCGACGCGATTTATTTTCATGGGTCGGCAGCAAGCCGGATGCTGCGCGGCGCGGCGGCCAGCGTTCCGGTTTGCATCACCGTCACGCTTACCGACGGACTGGTTCTGGCGCGCTCGGTCTTCAATCACTCGATGAACTATCGCTCCGTCGTCGCGCTGGGAGCGGCGACGCTTGTGGATACGCCCGCCGAGAAGCTCGAAGCGCTGCACGCCTTCACAGAAAAGATTTTGCCGGGGCGCTGGGAAGACGCGCGGCAGCCGAATGAGAACGAGTTGAAGGCCACCAGCATCTTGAAGCTGCCGCTGACGGAAATTTCCGCGAAAATTCGCTCCGGCCCGGTGCTGGACGATGAAGAAGACTACGCGCTCCCGGTGTGGGCGGGGATTGTGCCTCTGCATTTGCAAGCCGCGGCGCCGGTGCGCGACGCGCGGTGCGACCCGGCGATTCCGACGCCAGCGTATGCCGCGAACTACAAGCGGTGAACCCCGGCGGCTAGCTGCTGACGGCCCGAAGAAAATCCGCCAGCAGGCCGTACCCGGTCGCTTCGATTCCCGGATTGTGTTCCACCAGCGATAGGCCGAACACGTCCAGATCGAAGCGCACCGCGGAGCTCGTGCCTTCCAGGTTCGCGAGGGGATCCGATGCCAACAGCAGCTCTGGCTGCACGCTGCAATCCACGCCGTCGCCGCGCCGCTCCGCGCGACAAACGAGCTTGTAACGCATGCCCGAGCTGCGCACCGAGCGGATTTTTTCCTCGCTAAGCTCGCGGATACCCGTGCGCCGCACCTGCTCGAGCCGCAACGGCACATTCATTAAGACAATCGCAAGCGCGGCGACCTTCACGGCCGCATCCCAGCCGTCCAAGTCGGCGCTCGGATCGCTTTCCGCAACGCCGATCGCCTGCGCCCGCCGGATTCCGTCCTCCAAGGATCGTCCCTTCTCGATTTCCGTGAGCACAACATTTGTGGTGGAGTTCAGCACGCCGCAAAAGCCGCGCAGCTCCGTCGCGGGCAAGCCCAGTTGGAACATGGAGAAAATCGGCACGCCATCCATCACCGTCGCTTCATACAGAAATTTCTTGCCCTTCTCTCGCGCTAAGGAGCTCAGTTCGCTGAGCGCGTGCACGATCGGCCCCTTGTTGACGCTGACGGCGTGAGCACCCAGCTCCAGCGCAGTTCGGATGTGATCGATGGCGGGCTGGCCGGTGTGCACGTTCAGCGAACTGGCTTCAAAAAATACATCGGCCTTGGCGTGTTCGAGCCACTCGCGCACGCTCCCCGCCTGCAGACTGTGGTGTTGCGTCGGCCAGCGTCCATTCAGTATGGCCAGCGGGTTTAAGCCGTCGGGATCGGCGAGCCAGCCGTTGCGGCGCGTAGCAACACCGGTGAGGCGCCAGCGCACGTCATAGCGCCGACGAATTTCCGTTTCTTTCGATATCAGCAGGCGCAGAAACGCCTTGCCAACATTTCCAAAACCCACGATGGCCAGGTTGTACGACGGGATGTCGGTTCCTCCGCCACAGTTCAGACGTCGCTGCGAATGTTACGACACTCCTCCGCGGCTCACTTCGCCGCAGAGAGCTTGGCGGCGGCGGCGGAAATTAGCGCGGCCTCGTCGTGCAGAACGCCGGCCACCACCACGATGGCTTCCTCCGCCTGCTTCCATTGCTTTTGCTCGATGGCTTCGCGCACCGCGGGAACGGTCTTCACCGCGTAGCCGGTGTAGAAGCCCGGCGCATAAAGCTGGTGCTTGAACCACGGCCGGTTCGGCAGTCCCGCGGATGTGGTTAGCTTGCGCTCGCTTTCGATCAGCAGATGGTTTACTTCGGCGAGTGACGCGGAAGCGAGCTGCGCGCCGCCATTGGCGTTGGCTTGCTCCAACGCTTTGCGGTATTCGCCGGCGCTGCGGGCAAGTTCTTCCGTGGCATTCTCGAGGGGCGCGAAATTCAGGTGCGGCGGAACGGATTCCGCCGGGGGAGGAACCAACGGGTGGCGCGGATCGTCCGTGGCCTTGAAAACGCCTTCCTCGATCTCGCGGTTGCGCTCGCGAATGTCGTCCTGCGTCTTCTGCGACAGCGCCTTCAGCTCCTTCACGTAGGTTTGCACGGTGTCCGCGAAGTCCCCGAATTCAAAGGGAAGCAGTTCCGCATCCGCCAGGCGCATCACCGCGGTGCCGCCGGTTTGCGCCAGGGCGCGGCCATAAACAAAATCGGTGTCGCTGAAATGCGTGTACCAGTAGAAATCGTCGTAGATGGAATGGTAGATGCCCCCGCCGTCTTCCCCGCCGAATCCGATATTGAGAGAAGCGACGCCATCGTGCTGCAGAAACGCGGTGTAGTCCGAGCCCGAACCCAGCGCCGGAATGCGCAGGTCCGCGCGTTCGCGGATCTCCTTGCGCTGGTCCGCGGATTTGGCGCCGGAAATCTCACGCAGGCGGTCGCGTTTCCAGGCGGAAAGCTTGGTCTCCGGATCGGAAATATCGCGCGCCACGTCGTTGCTGAATCTCTCCAGCGTGTGCGAGCCTTCCACACCCAGATAACCGCGGCCATTGCTGTCGGAGTTTATGTAGGCAACAGCGTGCGCCCGCAACTCGTCGTAATGCTCCTCCGCAAACTCTGTCGAGCCAAGCAAGCCCGGCTCCTCGCCGTCCCACGCGCACAGAATAATCGTGCGCTTCGGTTTCCATCCTGATTTAAGCAGTTCACCGAACGCGCGCGCTTCTTCGAGCACCGCAACCATTCCGGAGGTCGGATCTTCGGCGCCATTCACCCAGGCATCGTGATGATTCCCGCGAATGATCCACTCTTCAGGAAACGCCGAGCCGGGAATTTTTGCGATCACGTCGTAGACGGGCTTGGTATCCCAATTGGATATCACCTTCAGGTGAACTTTCGCGGGGCCTGGCCCGATGTGATAGGTAACGCCCAATCCGCCACGCCAGCCCTCCGGCGCCACTCGCCCGGCCAGCGCCGCGAGCAGCGGCTGCGCATCACCATAGGAGATTGGGAGCACAGGAATTTTTGTAATGGTCTGCGCGTCTTTAATGGCCAGACGCTTGGCGTTCTTGGTGGCGCCGACTCCCGGTGTAAGCGGATCGCCGGGATAAATGGGCATGTCCGCAACGCTGCCGCGCTGCACGCCATCCTTCGGACGCCACGCGCCGTTCGGAAACGTGTCGCCCTGGACATAACCGTCCTCATGCGGATCGGAATAGATGATGCAGCCGATGGCGCCGTGCTCGGCGGCCACCTTGGGCTTGATCCCGCGCCAGGAATGAAAATAGCGCGCGATCACGATGGCGCCCTTCACCGAAACGCCCATGCGCTCGAGCTGCTCGTAGTCTTCCGGAACGCCGTAGTTTACGTACACCAACGGAGCGGTGACGTCGCCGTCGATCGAGTACGCGTGATAGGTGGGCAACTGCTCGCTCTGTTGACTCGAGGTGGGATCCTGCTGAACGGCCGGTTCCTGCAGCTTGGCCACAAATTTCGGCCCGCCTTCGACCAACTCGATCACGCGCTCCTTGGGCGTCGGATACAGCACATCGTATTGCTCGATATGCGCGTCCAGCCCAAACTCTTTGAACTTCGCCAGAATCCATTCGGCGTTTGCCTTGTCATAAGGAGAGCCGACGTTGTGCGGGCGCGCGGAAAGATGCTCCATATACGAGCGCAAATTCTCCGGGCTAGGAATGGCGCGAAGCTTCTCTTCCCATTGCCGCTCGACTCGTGAAGACTCCGCCGAATAGCCAAACAATGGTTGCTCTTCCGCAATGACGTGCTTTCCAAACGGGGCGAGCGACACACCCGCAAACAAGACTCCCGCGATGATGCTCCTGCGATTCATCCATCCTCCTCGACACAGTAACAGCGCCCGTATTCTGCCCTAAATCCGCTGAGTTTGAAAACTAACCGCGCGTGTGCCGGCTTGTTTTCGCAGGCCGTCCTGTTGGCGCGAATATTCTTAATGCTTTTAAGCCAGCCGCTTGGACATCAGAATGTAATGCGCGGGCACTTTGGCAATTAGGGTTGCGGGGAAAGGTTCGGTGCGAACGACCTCGTATCCGAGACGCTGATAAAAGGGCAAGAGCTCGCCACGTGCGCTAATGACGCGCAAATCCATAGCGCGGGAGCCTGATTCGCGCGCGAGAACCTCCGCCGCGGCTACCAATCGCCGCCCGAGCCCCGAGCCCTGCCGCGCAGGCTGGACGGAAAGAAGTCCCAGGTAGCTGCGATTATCGCGGGTCTCAATATAAACGCACCCGGCCAATGCGCCGGAATCTTCGGCCACCAGAAACGTGCCACCGCTCATGTACGCGCGAACCCCCAAGTCATCCACGCGATTGCCGTCGAAGACCACCTGCTCCACCACAAACGCCGCGTTGATCAATCGCACGAGCACAGGCACATCCGCATCGCCGGCTGGACGAATGCGCACCTTGGATTCGGAGGACGGCGAATTGGAAGAGGCGGCCATAATGCGCATTTATCAGCACTTACGCCTGGAATAGGGAACGTCCGGGAAATTTGGCCGATTTTCCTAATTCCTCCTCGATGCGCAATAATTGGTTGTACTTCGCAATGCGGTCTGTCCGGGACGCCGACCCGGTCTTAATCTGACCCGCCGCCGTGGCCACCGCCAAATCCGCGATAAATGTGTCTTCCGTCTCGCCCGAGCGGTGCGAAATGATCGAGTTGTATCCGGCCTTGCGCGCCAGCTCGATGGCGTCAATCGTCTCCGTCACCGTCCCGATCTGGTTCAGCTTGATCAGAATCGCATTTGCGATGCCTTCGTTAATCCCCCGCGACAGCCGCTCCGTGTTCGTTACGAACAGATCGTCGCCCACCAATTGAATTTTCTTCTTCGACGCTTTGCTCCCCACACTCTGTGTGAGCTGTTTCCATCCGGCCCAGTCGTCTTCCGCCATCCCGTCCTCGATCGATACGATGGGATATTTCTCCGCCCATGCGGTCCAGTACGCCGCCATCTCTGCCGACGAATGCGCGGACTTGTCCGACTTCTTGAATACGTACTTGCCGCTGGCCTTGTCGTAAAATTCGCTCGAAGCCGGATCCAGCGCGATGCTCACTTGCTCGCCGGGTTTGTATCCGGCCGCGCCAATGGCTTCCAGCACGATCTGGACCGCTTCTTCATTCGATTTGCAATTCGGAGCGAACCCGCCTTCATCGCCCACCGACGTCGAGTAGCCATGCTTCTTCAGCGCCGCCTTCAGCGCGTGAAACACTTCCACGCCCCAGCGCAGCGCCTCTGAAAAGCTCGACGCTCCCACTGGCATAACCATGAATTCCTGGAAATCCACGGAATTGTCCGCGTGCGCCCCGCCGTTCAAAATGTTCATCATCGGAACCGGCAGCAGGTTCGCTGACCTTACCGTCGAATAGTTGGCCAAATATTTGTACAGCGGCAACTTCTGGGCGGCCGCCGCGGCGCGCGCCGCCGCCATGGACACCGCCAGAATCGCGTTCGCACCCAAGCGCGACTTGGTTGGTGTGCCGTCCAGCTCGATCATGTGCTTATCCAAAGCGCGCTGATCCCCGGCGTCCAGGCCGGTGACGGCCTTGGTGAGCTCGCCGTTCACGTTGGCGACCGCCTTGAGCACGCCCTTGCCCAAATAGCGCGACTTGTCTCCATCGCGCAGCTCCAGCGCCTCATGCTCGCCGGTGGACGCCCCCGACGGCACCGCAGCCCGCCCACGCGCCTCCGCGCCGACGTAAACGTCGGCTTCCACCGTGGGATTGCCCCGCGAATCAATGATTTGCCGCGCGTGCACCCGCGTAATCTTCGTCGACATCCGTTTAGTCTCCTTGGGGGTAGCCACGCTCACGCTGGCGGCTTCCGCAGATCGTTTCGTTTGTATCCCTAACTGCTTTTTGCATCAAGTTTTGCATCAGGGGCGCATTGGGGGCCCCCTCCCCCTAGTTTCTGGATCTGTTCATTATAAAGGTGTTACGGGAAGGCTGTCTGTAAGTGCGGATTCTAAAGGATTTATTTGCACCAAAACAGGGCCGTTTTAGGGGTGTCTTGGAACTGCGCATTCTAACGGAGTTGGTCGAGCGGCTAGGCGAGTCAATACCCAAGGATAATATCCCATAGATCGGAATTTTTGTCAATAGTAAACTTAAAGCTCAACGGGAGAAGGACTTACGCCGCTTCCGGTTCTTCGATCAGGGATTCCTGGCGCACGACCACCACAATGCCCGAGTCTGTGACATGGAAGCGCTGCCGGTCGGCTTCCGTGTCGTAGCCGATCTCTGTGCGCTCCGGCAGTGTCACGTGCCGGTCGATAATCGCGCGACGAATGCGCGAATGCCGCCCGACGTTCACATGGTTGTACAGAATGGAGTCCGACACCTCGCAGTAGCTGTTGACACGCACGTCGTATCCGACGATGCAGCGCTGCACCCGTCCGCCGGATACGATCGACCCTCCTCCCACAATGGAATCGAGCGCCACGCCCATGCGCTCCGGGTCGGCAAATACAAATTTCGCCGGCGGATATTGGTGCTGCCAGGTGCGCAGCGGCCAGTCCTTGTCGTACAAGTTGAAGACCGGGGAAACGGAAACCAGATCCATGTTGGCTTCGTAGTAGGCGTCCAGCGTGCCCACGTCGCGCCAGTACAGCGCGTCCTTGCGATTTTCGTCGATGAAGTTGAACGCGAACACGCGGTGCTTGCTGATGATGCGCGGCAGAACGTCTTTGCCGAAATCGTGCGACGATTTGGGGTCCTCGGAGTCCGCCAGCAAAATCGGGATCATCAGGTGGGTGTTGAAGATGTAGATGCCCATGGAGGCGTTGCAATGGCCTTGGTGATGCGGCGACTCTTTAGGCGCGGCAGGCTTTTCCTCAAATCCCACGATGCGCCATTCTTTATCCACCTCGATCACGCCAAATTGCCGCGCCGCTTGCTGCGTGGCAATCTCAATCGTCGCCACCGTGACGTCCGCGCCGGAGTCCAAATGCTGCTCCAGCATGCGGCTGTAATTCATTTTGTAGATGTGGTCGCCGGACAAAATAAAGACGTACTTGGAGCGCTCGCTGCCGATCGAATAAATATTCTGGTACACCGCGTCGGCCGTGCCCTGATACCACTGCTGCGAAACGCGCATCTGCGGCGGCAGTACTTCGATATAGTCGCCGAGCCCCGCCAGCGGCGACCACCCCGCGCGAATGTGCCGATTGAGGCTGAGCGCCTTGTATTGCGTCAAGACGAAAACGCGGCGCAAATCCGAATTGATGCAGTTGGAAAGAGTGATGTCGACGATGCGATAGAGCGCGCCGAATGGTACCGCCGGCTTGGCGCGGTCGCGCGTCAGCGGCCACAAGCGTTCGCCTTGCCCTCCCGCTAGCAGTACTCCGATGGCATCGCGCATCGCAGACATGGCAGACCCCCCAGCTTCGCGTTCCTGGAGCGCGCACATCTAACAACAGAATGGAGGAAAAAGACAAATGGTAAGGCGGGGAGGCCTCGACTCGCCGGCCGGGAGTCTCAACTCCGCCATTTGAGGAATCGTTACAAATGCGTTAACTTTGCGGAGTTACCCACCTAGTGACGCCCGCCCCCTTCGCGCGCCCCTAACTCCCCTCCGTCCAGAAAGATTGCTTGACTTCCGCTGCCCTAATTGATTAGAAGATGCCATCTACCTCGTGCGATAATCTCCAGGGGCGGTGTGTACCAGCGAGAGACACCGCGCAGTGTCCAATCCAAACCGGATTGGGGGTGAATTACTACAGTGGCAGAAGTCATCATTCAAGAGAGTGAATCTCTGGAAAATGCCCTGCGCCGTTTTAAGCGCAAGGTGCAACAGGAAGACATCATCAAGGAAATAAAGAAGCACAGCTTCTACATGAAGCCTGGCGAGAAACGCCGGGCCAAAGAAGCGCTTTCGCGGAAGCGACTGCGCAAGAAGCAGCGGCGCGAAGCGGACTAACCTCCCTCCTCGTCGCGGCTCGGCGCCGCACTTCCGAGAATCAGGCCCAGTAAGGCAGAGATGTTGGGTTTCTGTTGCAGCTTCGTGCCCGCAGGCCCAAGGGATCCCTCTCGGCTCCCCGCGAGAGCGGTATCCCCCATGTTCCCAGGCCCATGGTGCAAGGTGCTCCCATCTCCCTGCCCCTTCCGGGTCTAGGGAGAGCGGCTCATGGAATATCACGATAAGGTCCTGAAGTGTGCGGAGTGTAGCGCCGAGTTTGTTTTTACCGCGGGCGAACAGATGTTTTTCGCCGACAAGGGCTTCAAGAACGAGCCCAAGCGCTGCAAGGCTTGCAAAGCCAAGCGCGCCGAAGGCGGAGGCGGCGGGGGAGGCGGCAATTCCCCGATGCGCTCCGAAACCAAGACTAATTGTTCCCAGTGCGGGAAGGAAACGACGGTGCCCTTCCGTCCCACGCAGGGCCGCCCAGTCTTCTGCCGCGAATGCTTCCAGCAGCGCCGCGCTATGGGCGCTGCCTGATTCTCGAGCGTAGCGGCGGCCTGCAGACGGCCACCGCCAATCACATTGGGCGCAGGGACGGATATCCGCATCCGTCCCTTTTTTTTGCCCTCTATCGCTGTGACAGCGGGTGGAGTAGATGCTCATTTTCGGGGATTTACTGTAAGGCGAACGTTAGGGGTGCAAGTTCAAAGGCGCCTGAGAAGTGCGTCAGGTTCCGTTCAGCCGATACACGTCCACGCGAACTCGGACTGCCTTACTTTTCCACGCGTAACGAGTAGCCCTGCGGAAGCACTGCTTTTTCCGGGTGGACAGCGTCTGCTTCGACTGGGATATGGAGTTCGACCCCATCATCGTATTTCAACACGATGGCGAAGGTCAGCGCCGACCCTCTCAAGTCGAGATTCTTCTCCAACTTTCCAGTTTCTGATAGGAACACACGCGGAGCCTCATAATATTTTCGCGAGGATACCACCGAGAAGCTCTGATATATGGCCTTGTCAGTCCCGTACTGTAATCTTGGTGGTTGGCTCAGTTCACTTTGTCCTGAATAGCCGAATGCTACCAACCGGAATGCCTGAGGTCCTCCTCCATCCCCTTCGATTTCCAGCAGGTCAGAGTTGGCAACGTACAGTTTCTTCCCAGTCAGAAGGCTGTAGTACGAGTAGGTAGTGGGAGCATCGCAGCAGCCCCATGCCGTTACGCGAAAGAGGCGGTCCTGCACGCTGCCCTCGTTGCCTATTTCGTGGAAGGTCCACCGGAGCTGGCGGGGCCGCCCGGGCTCAAGTGTCCAAGCACTCACAATGGCGTCTCCTCGCACGCCCTCAATGCCGTCGGCACGTTCGCTGCGGTAGGTTTCCTCCAAAAGCAACACACCGTCCTGGTAAGTCCCTTCGTCGCCCAATACGTCTACGAAGCGAAATGAACGATTCTGCGTGACATAAGTCGAGCGGTCCTTGCCCCGCGTGACATACGCAGAAGACTCGGCACGGTACTGGGGGATAGTTTTCTTTGCAAAGCCAGGATCGGTGCTTTGCAATCCAAATAGAGTTGCAAAGAGAGCTGCTGCCACTGTCTTCACAGATGGTCCTCCCGCAGTGCTTCTTCACTTGAGCAGGCATCGAAAGAGAAATCATACGCTCTGAAACAGTCTCTTCCACGAGATGAGTTCCCCAGTGGTCGTTTGCGTAAATATGTGTTGGAGTGGCGTAGGTCAAAGGTGCCCGCCACGGTCGGCGGCCGCTACACAAGCTAAGAAAGGCGGAGGCCTCACGCCATCGGGAGATTCATCCCGACTGAATCCGCGGGATGGGGCAGAGTTGGCGTTCCTGAGCGAGGCAAGGGCGCCTCCAGCGGTTACGGCTGAGTGGGGCTGGGGAAAGGCCTCGGGTCCAAAAGGCGGACCCGAGCTACAGGTGGCTAATTGACGGCCCGAGCGGTGGACTATTTTGCGGCGGCGGTGTGGCCGTTGGCGGGGAGACCCAAGACTCGGGATAGGGCTTGGCCGGTGTAGGACTTTTTTGTGCGGGCTACGGCTTCGGGCGGGCCTTGCGCTACTATGCGGCCGCCGCCTTCGCCGCCTTCGGGGCCTAGATCGATGATCCAGTCGGCTTGTTTGATTACGTCGAGGTGGTGCTCGATGATTAGCACGGTGTTGCCCAGGGAGACCAGGCGCTGGAGGACGTCGAGGAGTTTGCGGACGTCGTCGAAATGCAGGCCGGTGGTGGGCTCGTCGAGGATGTAGAGGGTGCGGCCGGTCTGGCGCTTGGAGAGTTCGCGGGCGAGCTTGATGCGCTGGGCTTCGCCGCCGGAGAGGGTGGTGGCGGACTGACCGAGCTGGACGTAGCCGAGGCCGACTTCGACGAGGGTGGCGAGCTTTTGCTGAATCTGCGGGATATTTTCGAGCAGCTTCACGGCTTCCGAGGAAGGCAGATTCAGGACGTCGGAAATGGAATGACCCTTGAAGCGCACGGCCAGCGTTTCGGAATTGTAGCGGCGGCCTCGGCAGACTTCGCAAGTGACGTACACATCCGGTAGAAAATTCATTTCGATGCGGCGGAGGCCGTCGCCCTGGCAGGCTTCGCAGCGGCCACCTTTGACGTTGAAGCTGAAGCGGCCGGGGCGGTAACCGCGCTCGCGCGATTCGGGAAGCATGGCGAAGAGCTCGCGAATGGGTGCGAAGACGCCGGTGTAGGTGGCGGGATTGGAGCGCGGAGTGCGGCCGATGGGCGCCTGGTCAATCTCGATGACTTTGTCGATTTGATCGGCGCCGACTATTTCGCGATGGGCGCCGGGCGGCTCCTGGGAGCGATAGAGTTTTTGTGCCAGGGCGCGATAGAGGATGTCGTTGACCAGCGTGGATTTGCCGGAGCCGGAAACGCCGGTGACCACGGTTAGCAGGCCGAGGGGCAGGGTGACGTCGACGTCCTTGAGATTGTTGGCGCGAGCGCCGAGAATCTGGATGGCTTTGCCGTTGGGGCTGCGGCGCTTTTCGGGAACGGAGATATGGGCGGCACCGCTGAGATAGCGGCCGGTGAGCGATTCGGCGCTGGCGGCGATGTCCGCAGGCTTGCCATAGGCGACGAGATAGCCGCCAGCGTCGCCCGCACCGGGGCCGAGGTCGACCACGAAATCGGCGCGGCGAATGGTGTCTTCATCGTGCTCGACGACGAGCACGGTGTTTCCGAGATTGCGCAGCTGTTCGAGGGAGCCGAGGAGGCGGTCGTTGTCGCGGGCGTGCAGGCCGATGGAAGGCTCGTCGAGAACGTAGAGGACGCCGCGGAGGCGCGAGCCGATTTGCGTGGCCAGGCGAATGCGCTGGGCCTCGCCGCCGGAGAGCGTGGCGGCGGAACGGTTGAGGCTGAGATAGCCGAGGCCTACGGCGAGAAGGAAATCGAGCCGCTCGGCGACTTCCTCGAGGGGGCGTGCGGCGACTTCGCGCTGGCGGGGAGTGAGCTGGGCAAGAATTTTGTCAACCGCGGGTCGCGCGGCGGTGAGAGAAAAGGCGGTGAAATCGGCGATGGACCAGCCGGCGAGCTTCACGGCGAGAGATTCGGGACGCAAACGTTTGCCGTGGCAGACGCTGCAAAGCGTGGCGGACATGTACTGGGTCATCCACTCGCGATAGGAATCGGAGTTGGATTCCTCGAAATTGCGTTCGAGGAATTTGAGGACGCCGTGGAAGCGGAAGCCCTTTTCGGCGCGGATTTTCTTGCCAGCGGCGTCCGTCACGGTCGCTGAGGCGGCGCGGCCGTTGGAGGGAGGCCAGCCATACAGAATGAGGTTCTGCACGCGAGGGGTTTGCTTCTCGAAGGGGAGCGACAGATCAAAGCCGTGGGCATAGGCGCCAAGCTCGATGGTGCGCTTGAGCAACGCGGAACCGGAGCCGGGACCGAGGGCGCCGTCGAAGAGCGGACGAGTCCAGTCCGTAATGACGCGGGCGGGATCGAAATCATATTTGGAGCCGAGGCCATTGCACGCGGGACACGCGCCGTAGGGAGAATTGAAGCTGAAGGAGCGCGGCTCGAGCTGCGGGACGGAAATGCCGCAGTCGGGGCAGGCAAGCTTTTCGGAGAAGACATGGTCCTTGCCGCCGACGATGGTGACGGTGACGAGGCCGGCGGCGAGCTTGAGGGCGGTGGCGATGGACTGCTCGAGGCGCGAGGCGATGCCCTGCTTGACGAGCAGACGATCGATGACGACTTCGATGGTGTGGTTCTTGCGCTTGTCGAGAGTTGGAGGCGCGTCGAGGGGGTAGAGTTCGCCATCGATGCGCACGCGAACGAAGCCGTCCTGCGCGAGCTTTTCCAGCTCCTTGCGATAGGCGCCTTTGCGGCCGCGCACGATGGGCGCGAGGATCATGATGCGGTCGTCGGGCTGGCAGAGGTCGCCGTTGAGAATGGCCTGCACAATCTGGTCGCTGGACTGGCGGGTGATGGGCTTGCCGCAAGTGGGGCAGTGCGGAACGCCGATGGAGCTGTAGATGACGCGGAGGTAGTCGTAAATTTCGGTGATGGTGCCGACGGTGGAGCGCGGAGAGCGCGTGGTGGTTTTCTGCTCGATGGCGATGGAGGGGGAGAGGCCTTCGATGACGTCGACCTCGGGGCGCTCCATCTGGTCAAGGAACTGGCGGGCGTAGGCGGAGAGGGACTCCACGTAGCGACGCTGGCCCTCGGCGTAAATGGTGTCAAAGGCTAGGGAGGATTTGCCGGAGCCGGAAAGGCCGGTGATGACGGTGAGGGTGTTGCGGGGGATTTCGACGCTGATGTTCTTGAGATTGTGCTGGCGAGCGCCGCGGACTACGAGTTTCGTCAGGCCCATGATCCCCAAACGCTCCCTCCACAGGAGCCCTGGCGCCCAGTGGGTAGACTGAGGCCAGAATAACTCTTCACGATAGCAGGGGAGCGATGGGGGGGTCAACCCGGAGGCGTGAGGGGCGAAAGTGCGGCGCAAAGGGAATGCTATGGGGGGTTTACCTTACGCGTAAATTTTGGCGGGGGGTGGAGCTTTTTTACGCGGATTTGGGCAGCAATATGCTGAAAAAAAAGGGCTTAGGGATGGCGTTCGGTTTGCAGCCCTAGGGGTGTGGGGGACGCGAGCCGAGGATCCCTTTAGGGGATTGAGGGCTGGGCCGGTTCGCTGTCCCCCTTTTTCACTTTCAGCGGGTGGCCCCGAAAGCTAGAGCACGGGCGCCACACCCCCCCTCCAAAACACCCCAAAACTAAGACGAACGCGGCAGGAGTGCGCGTGGAACGGCGAAGTCTGCTAAATGGCGGTTTGGTGTAGGGATTTTGGCCGCGCGGCAC
>Ga0210406_10001963_pt1 | contig 24096 bp, 21 predicted proteins | sample IncBWC30MmetaG_FD_155454 | JGI IMG/M metagenome (GOLD analysis project Ga0210406, IMG submission 155454) | Forest soil microbial communities from Barre Woods Harvard Forest LTER site, Petersham, Massachusetts, United States - Inc-BW-C-30-M | ecosystem: Environmental > Terrestrial > Soil >...
CGAACGCGCGATGACGACGATCGCCAATCGCAGCATCGCAGCAGGATCGGTTCCGTTTTTTCTCGGCTCGGGAGCCTACCGGCGACACATTCCTGCGACCGTCGATCATCTGATCCAGCGGTCCGAATTCCTGACGAGTTACACGCCGTATCAACCGGAGATCGCGCAAGGCACGCTGCAAGTCCTGTTCGAGTTTCAGACCCAGGTGGCGGCGCTGACCGGAATGGAGGTCGCGAACGCCTCGATGTACGACGGCTCGACCGCGTGCGGCGAGGCGATGTTGATGGCCCATCGCTTGACGCGCCGGAACAGGTCGGTGATTTCTGGCGGCCTGCATCCGCAGTACGTCGACGTCTGCGTGACGCTGGCGCATATGGCGGCCGACAAGATCGTCCGCTTGCCGCCTGACCTGATGGCGCGCGAAGACATTGCCGCGGCGATCGACAACGAGACGAGCTGCGTGATTGTTCAGTCGCCCGACTTCTTCGGTAATCCGCGCGATCTGATCCCCATCGCCGAGGCGGCGCACGCGCACGGCGCTCTCCTGATTGCGGTCTTCACCGATCCGGTTGCTCTCGGCGCGTTGCGTTCCCCTGGCGAGATGAACGCCGACATTGCGGTCGGAGAAGGCCAGGGTCTCGGCAACGCGCTCAATTTCGGCGGACCTTACGTCGGCCTGTTCGCTACGCGGGCCAAGAACGTGCGCCAGATGCCGGGACGTCTCGCTGGCGAGACAGTGGACGCTGAAGGGCGGCGAAGCTTCGTGCTCACCCTATCGACTCGCGAGCAGCACATCCGTCGCGAGAAGGCGACGAGCAACATCTGCACTAACTCGGGACTGTGCGCGCTCGCGTTCTCGATCCATCTCACTCTACTCGGCAGCGTTGGGCTCGAACGCCTGGCGAAAGTCAATCACGCCAATGCGGTGCAGCTCGCAGAGCGGCTTTCAGCAATCCCGTCGGTCGAAATCGTCAACCCGCATTTCTTCAACGAGTTCGTGGTGCGTACACCTCGGCCTGCCGCGGAGCTGATCGAGGCTTTGGCGAAGCGGGGAGTGATCGGCGGATTGCCGGTTTCGCGACTCCTGCCCGACGCCGGGCTCAACGATTGCATCGTCGTCGCGAGTACAGAGACGAATTCAGAGGACGACCGCGCGGCTTATGCGCAGGCGCTCGCTGATTGCCTCCGATAAACCCCGAACAGAGAGCGCTTCCCATGAACGTCCAAGGCCGCCCCACCCGCCCAGAAATGGCCGCTGCCCCGACGGGTGCGACCTTCACTGGCAACCGCGGCTTGAACATGGAAGAGGCGCTCATCTTCGAGAGCGGGCGCTTCGACGCGACCGGAGTCGACATCGACCAGCCGCCGGCATTCGAGTCGAAACTGGGGCCGCACCCGCGCCATAGCGCGATAGAATTGCCCGGCCTCAGTGAGCCGGAGGCGATCCGGCACTATGTTCGCTTGTCGCGCAACAACTATTCCATCGACGCTGGGCTTTATCCATTGGGCTCGTGCACGATGAAGCACAATCCGCGTCTCAACGAAAAGATGGCGCGCCTACCGGGATTCGCCGACGTGCATCCGCTGCAGCCGGTCTCAACGGCGCAAGGGGCATTGGAAGTTATTGAAGCGCTCTCCAATGCGTTGCTGACGATGACGGGAATGGACGCCATCGCGATGTCGCCGAAGGCCGGGGCGCATGGGGAGCTCTGCGGCATGATGGCGATCAAGGCGGCGACCGAGGCGCGGGGGGAAGGAGAGACGCGGCGAGTCGTGCTGGTTCCCGATTCCGCCCATGGCACGAATCCAGCCACTGCGGCCCTCATCGGCTATTCCGTTCGGTCCGTACCGGCGGGCAAGGATGGAATCGTTAGCGTCGAAGCAATACGGAGCGCGCTTGCGCCCGATGTCGCCGCGATCATGCTGACGAATCCGAACACTTGCGGGCTGTTCGAGCGAGAGATTGTCGGGATCGCGGATGCGGTCCACGAGGCGGGGGCCTACTTTTACTGCGATGGGGCAAATTTCAACGCCATCGTTGGCAAGACGCGTCCGGGCGATCTCGGCGTCGACGCGATGCACATCAACCTGCACAAGACGTTCTCGACCCCGCATGGCGGCGGCGGCCCCGGCGCCGGTCCAGTCGTGCTCTCAGCGCGGCTTGCCGCCTATGCGCCCGTTCCGTTCGTTAAGCGCGAAGGCGACGCGCTTCGGCTGGTCGAACATGCCGAAGGGCGTGAATCATTTGGGCGGATGTGCGCGTTCCACGGGCAGATGGGGATGTTCGTGCGCGCGCTCACTTTCATTCTCTCGCACGGAGCAGACGGGCTGCGACAGGCGTCGGAAGACGCGGTGCTGTCCGCCAACTACATACGCGCCTCACTCAACGATGTGATAAGCGCGCCTTTCGGCGATAAGGCGTGCATGCACGAGGCCTTGTTCGACGACCGATGGTTGAAGGACACCGGGCTCACGACGCTCGACTTCGCCAAGGCGATGATTGACGAGGGGTATCACCCGATGACGATCTATTTCCCGCTCATCGTGCACGGGGCGATGTTGATCGAGCCGACCGAATCCGAATCCAAGGCGAGCCTCGACCTCTTCATTATGACCATTCGCGACCTCGCCGTTGCGGCGAAAGCTGGCGAGGGCGACCGGTTCCAGGCGGCGCCGGTCCACGCGCCGCGCCGCCGGCTCGACGAGACACGCGCCGCCCGACAGCCGGTGCTGCGTTGGACAAAACCCGAGCCGGTTTAACGGTCCGAAATGCAACGCACTTCCCTATGACGGCGTTGTGGCTCTAAACTGCCGAACCCCGATCTCCGCCCGCTCGCGCAGAGGACTGAGCCGTTATGTCATCCGGTCTGATCCGTTTCTTTGTCGCAAGCTTTCTCGCTCTTGCGACGGTCGTTCCCCATGCCGGCTTCGCTCAGCAGCAGGCGCCGGTCACGGCTCCTTCAACCCCAGCGCCGACCAGCCCGTCGCCTACACCCGCGGTTCCACCAGCGGTCCAAACCCCGGCGGCTCCATCGCCCGTTCCCGCCAAGCCGGCCGAGGCGCCTTCCGCTACAAATCCTGCACCCGCCGCTCCAGAAGGCGCCAACCCTGCCGGGCCCGCGACTTCGGGCGAGGGCTCAACCGGGGAAAACGTTGATCTCCCTGCTCGGCCCTTCGCCTATACCGAGGGCAAGGCGGACAAAGACGAGATTTACAGCGCCATTCTCAATTCGCTGAGCTCGGTTAAGCGCGACATGGACAAAGCGAATCTCGCGTCGTCCGGCCGCCCGCTCGCCGTCTTTGTCGAGTCCGATGACACTGGGTTCAAATTTCACGCGGGATATCCGCTTGCCGCGGCTCCCGATGGCAAATCTAGCCTCTCTGACACGGTCAAGATCGGACAAACGCCGAACGGCAAAGCGATGCGCTTTGAGCATCAGGGTGCGTACAGCGACATTGACGCCACCTATGACGCCATCACGGCCTATCTCGACGACAAGGGAATCGACGCGCAGGACACCTTCATCGAGGAATATGCGAACGACGTGAAGGATCCGGATGATCCGACGCTGCAAGTCAACATCTATGTGCTGCTGAAATAACGCACAGCGCGAGCCACGCGCGAATACCGCGACAGGCCACGATCCCTACTGCGCCGCCTCTGCGGCGGCCGTCAGCGCAGCCGCGCCGGTCTCGAATTGGAGCCGGGCCAGACGCGAGTAGAGGCCGTTCGCCGCCATGAGTGAGGCGTGAGAGCCTTCCTCGACTACGCGCCCCGCTTCAATGACGAGGATGCGATGCACGGTCACGATCGTCGCCAGCCGATGAGCGATCACGAGAGTCGAGCGGCCTTTCATCAGCGTTTCAAGCGCGCCCTGAACCAGAGTTTCGCTCTCGGCGTCGAGCGCTGAGGTCGCCTCGTCCAACAGCAGCACCGGCGCATTTTTGAGGATCGCGCGGGCGATAGCGATCCGCTGACGCTCGCCACCCGACAGCGTCACGCCACGCTCCCCCAGGGCAGTGTCGTAGCCCTGCGGCATGGCGGAGATGAAGCCATCCGCGGCCGCCTGTTTAGCCGCGGCGACGACCGCCTCGCGGGTCGCGCCTGGCGCGCCGTAGGCAATGTTGTCGGCGACGGTGGCGCCGAAGATGAACGCGTCCTGCGGCACGAGCGCAATCTCGGCGCGCAAATCGACGGGGTCGAGCCTCGCGATGTCGACCCCGTCGAGCATCACCGAGCCGCTTCCGGGGTCGTAGAACCTGAGCGCAAGCTGAAACAACGTCGATTTGCCGGCGCCTGATGGGCCCACGATGGCGACAGTCTCCCCGGGAGCGACGCGGAAGCTGACGTCGCGCAAGACGGCGCCGCCCTCATGTCCCGGATAGGCAAAGCAGACATCATGGAATGCAAGCTCGCCACGGACGGGCCTCGCGAGCTTCATCGGCTGCGCAGGCGCGACGATACGCGGCTGGACCGCCATGATCTCGCCAATGCGGCCCGCCGCGCCTGCGGCTTGCGAGACCTCGTTCCACACTTCCGACAATTGTCCGAGCGCGCCAGCGCCGAACACGGCGAACAGGACGAACTGCGACAGCGCGCCCCCGGTCATGCTGCCGGCGATCACCTCTTGCGCTCCAAGCCAAAGCACGACGACCACGCTGCCGAAAGCGAGGAAGATGGCAGCCGCGGTGACGATCGCGCGCGCCTGGGTCATAGCCCTCGCCGCTTCATAGGCGCCAAAGGCGGCCTCGCGATAGCGGCTAGCGGTGAACTTCTCTGCCAGAAAGGACTGCATTACGCGTACCGCTGACAGGCTTTCGGTGGCGAAGGCGGTCGCGTCCGCGAGCCTGTCCTGAGCGCGGCGGGAACGCTCGCGCACTGAACGTCCAGCCGCGTAGAGCGGCAGGACGATGACGGGAATCGCCGCCAGCACGAAGGCGGAGAGTTTCGGGCTGGTGAACACCATCATCGTGATCGCGCCGACGAACAGGAAGAGATTGCGCAGCGCCAGCGACGCTGAGGAGCCGAACGTCGCCTTGAGCTGCGTCGTGTCCGCGGAGAGGCGAGAAGCGATGTCGCCGGTCTTCTCCGCATCGAAAAAACTCGGATCGAGGCGGGTTAGGTGGGAGAAGAGATCTGCGCGAAGGTCCGCGACCACCCGTTCGCCGAGCGTCATCACCAGGTAATATCGCGCGCCGGACGCCAGCGCGAGCACGGCAACGACGCCGATCATGGCCAAAAAATAAGCTCGGATGAGACCGGCGTTGGCGTCCGAGAACCCAAAGTCGATCATGCGTCGAACGGCGATCGGCACCACGAGCGTCGCAGCAGAAGCGACGCCGAGCGCGATCAGCGCCAGCACAACCCGCGTGCGGTGAGCGAAGGCGTAAGGCACCAGCGGCTTCAGCGCGGTGAGGGAAACACGAGACCTTTTACTGCCGGCGTCGGCGGATGACATTTCGCAAGCGGCTCCCGAAGCAATCCGCGGGTTACGGACTCCTTTTCCGCCTAAAAATCAAGGCGGCCGAGATCGCCGGCGACTCCCGCGTTAGGATCGGCTTGCGTCCACGGGGCGCCCGCGTTATAGGAGCGCCAACAAAAAGAGCCGCCGGACCTCCGGTCGGCTCTTTGCTTATTTTACCCGAGACATGACGATGAAGTCCGATATCCACCCCAACTACCACATGATCAAGGTCGTCATGACCAATGGCGTCGAATTCATGACCCGCTCGACCTATGGCGAAGAGGGCGCGACGCTGAACCTGGACATCGACCCGAACACCCATCCGGCGTGGACCGGCGGATCGCAGCAGCTCCTCGATCGCGGCGGCCGATTGTCGCGCTTCAACACTCGCTTCGGCGGCATTGGCATCGGCGGCAAGAAGTAGCGGCCGGCTTCCTTTGTAGCCGCGCTCGATGAGCGCGGCCCTCCTAGACTTCACGAACCGGGCGCGCTCAGCGAGCGCGACTAGAGCCTGCGAATGCTCGTGACCTCGCCGCCGCCGCCGGCGGCGATTCGCTCGCGGGCTTGAGCCAGCGGCTCACTTACCGTCTTCATGTGCCAACCGTTGGCGTGAAGCAGCGTGACGGGATCGCGCATGATTCCGACGTGGCCCTTCCAGAATATAAGGTCGCCACGAGCAAGCGGCGCGGTCGGGTCGTCGATGGCGATCGGCTTGCCAAGGGATGCCTCCATCATGTCGCTGTCGCGTGGCGATCCGATTCCTCCCGCCATGAGCGCCGTCTGAACCAGACCCGAGCAGTCGATGCCTTCTGACGTGCGGCCCCCCCAGAGATAAGGCGTTTCGATAAAGCGCTCCGCGACCGCGACCCAGTCCGGTTCGTTCGCGCCGAGCTCAGCAAGGCTGCGCGACCAGAGGTGAAGCCCGTCCTCTGAGATTGCGAAGTCGCCCTCGCGGCCCACGACCGTCAAAAGTGCGCCAAGTGACAGCGCCATGCGCGGCGGCAGCTTGATCGCGGGGCCGGGATAGGCGTGCGTCCGCAGCGTCGCAACCCGATGGGTCGGCTCAGCCGGCGCCCCGAGCGCTACTTCGGGAAGATAGCCGACATATTGGTCGCGCTCGAGTTGAGCCCAGGCCCACCCGTCTTGCTCGTCATAAACGGTGACACTTTCGCCGTGGAGCGCTTCGGTCTCGAGCGGCGCGTCGGCTTGCGGAGAACGCCGGAGCGGCGCGCTCGCGGCGATGATCCGCATCGCCCGCCCTTCCGCGTAACGCGGCGCATCGACGAGGCCGCGCAGGTGGGCTGCTGCGAGGTCGGCGCGGGCGGGGGTGAATCGGCGGTCGAACGAAGCGGCGGGCATGGCCGCCGGTTAACACGCCCCCCGATTCGTGGCGACAGCGGTCCGGCGCGTCTTTGCCGATCTCGGTGGGAAGGAGTAACCTTGTGAAAAAGGGAGATGGCGCGCCATGAACGCCCTTGCCGACCGACAGGACAATTTTCGCGCGCCCCTCGACCCGCATGGGGCCGTCACCCACGAGGTCTTCAACCAGCCGCTCGAACTCGTTGACACCAACCTCTACGATTCAGACACCGCGCTGAAGGAGGCGGTTCAGCGCGAAGGCGCGAGCTGGGCCAGCGATGCTCTCGGAGCCTTCGGGGCCCGGGCCGGGTCGGCCGAATTTCTGGAGCTCGGGACACTAGCGAACAGGAACCCGCCCGAGCTCGACACCCACGATCGATACGGGCGGCGCGTCGATCTCGTTCGCTTCCATCCGTCCTATCACGCCCTGATGAAAGCCTCGATCGAGGACGGCCTTCATTCATCGCCCTGGACCGATCCGGGCGAAGGCGCGCATGTGGCGCGAGCCGCGCGCTCTTACATGCAGACCGAGGTCGAAGCCGGCCACGGCTGCCCGATCACCATGACCTTCGCCGCGACGCCCTGCCTCAAATCGCAGGGAGACCTCGCGGCGCAATGGCTGCCGAAGATCCAGTCGCGCGTCTACGATCCGCGCAACGTTCCAGCCGAACAGAAGCAGGGCGTGACGATCGGCATGGCGATGACCGAGAAGCAGGGCGGCTCGGACGTCCGCGCCAACACCACGCGGGCGATTCCAGTGGGTGTCGAGGGCCCGGGCCAAGCTTACGAACTCGTTGGCCACAAGTTCTTCGTCTCAGCGCCAATGTGCGACGCGTTTCTTGTTCTCGCCCAGGCGCCGGGCGGCCTCTCGTGTTTTCTCGTTCCCCGCTGGCGGCCGGACGGGACGAAGAACCCGCTGCAGATCATCCGCCTCAAACGCAAGATGGGCAATGTCTCGAACGCGTCGAGCGAGACGGAGCTTCGCGGCGCGCTCGGCTGGATGGTCGGCCAAGAAGGCCGAGGGGTGCCAACGATCATCGAGATGGTCGCCATGACGCGCTTCGACTGCATGATCGGCTCGTCCGCTGGCATGCGCATGGCGGTATCACAGGCGATCGACCATTGCCGGCAGCGGAAGGCGTTCGGCGCGTTCCTGATCGACCAGCCGCTCATGACGGCTGTGCTCGCCGACCTCGCGATCGAGGCCGAGGCCGCGCTGACGCTCACCATGCGCATCGCCCGCGCGCTCGATCATCGCGACGACAGCCATGAGGACGCGCTGGTGCGCCTAGGCTCCGCGATCGGCAAATACTGGATCTGCAAGCGGACGCCGGGCCACGCCTATGAAGCGCTCGAATGTCTCGGCGGCTCCGGGGTCATGGAGGATAGCCCGATGCCGCGCCTCTATCGCGAGGCGCCGGTCAATGCGATCTGGGAGGGGAGCGGCAACGTGCAGTGCCTCGACATTGCCCGCGCGATCCAGCGCTCGCCGCAGACGCTCGAGGCCTATTTCGCCGAAGTCTCCGCGGTGAAGGGCGAAAGCGCGACGCTCGACGCCCATGTCTCGGCGCTCAAGGACGACCTGCGCGATCTCACCGATTTCGACAGCCGCGCTCGCAATCTCTGCGACCGGCTCGCTATCGGCCTTCAGGCGGCGGCTTTGTTCCGCGCCGCTTCTCCGGTCGCCGAGGCCTTCTGCCGCTCGCGCATCGAGACGAAGGGCGCGCACAATTATGGCGCGCTAACGGGGGTCGACGCGAAGGCGATCGTGAGGCGCGCCGCGCCAAGGTGAAGGCCCTCACCCCAACCCCTCTCCCTGAGAGAGAGGGGCTGGCGCCGCCCTCAGGCCAAATTGCCCTCACTGCCTGGCTCTTCGACCAGCTCCTCCAACTCAGCCATGGTCTGTTCGACAGTCCGATGATGCGGCTCTTCGTACCAGACGGAAGCGACCCTCTCGATGTCGCTCGAGCTTACGCTGACGTACGTGACATGCGGCCGCTCCGATTCCAGGAACTCATTGATGTCGTTCTCCAGCGACTGGATAGGCGTGGTCGCGGCCAAGGAAAACAGCTTTACCCGCATTGCTCAACTCCGATAGGGCCTGGCGCCTTGAGAGGCTCCCCTTTTCGCAGCAGAAGACGCGACCTCCAAGCCTGATCCCGGGGGTCGAATGATGGGAACGATTTGACGCCTCGCGCGTTCCGGGCGCTTCATGCTGGCGAGGGTTGCTTTCCATGAAATTGTTTCGCTGCCAGGTTTGCGACAACATCATTTACTTCGAGAATCGAACGTGCGGGCGTTGCGGCCATCGGCTTGGCTATCTCCCCGAGCTCGAAATCATGGCCGCGGTTGAGCCCGCGGGCGGCGAGTCCTGGACGCCGTTGGTGGGAGACAGCGGCCCGCGCCGTTTCTGCGCCAACGCCGACTACGACGTCTGCAACTGGCTGACGACCGCGGAAGGCCAGGACCGTCTTTGTGTGGCATGCCGCCACAACAATACGATTCCCGACATTTCCGAGCCGTCACATCTGACCGCCTGGCGAGACATCGAGCTTGCCAAGCACCGGCTGTTCTACAGCCTGCTTCGCTGGAAGCTGCCGCTCAAGACCCGGGCCGAGGACCCGAACCATGGTCTGGCGTTCGAATTCCTTGCCGATCCTCCCCACCCTTCCGGTTCTAAAGTGATGACCGGGCACGACGACGGCGTGGTGACCATCGCGCTCGCGGAAGCCGACAGCGCCGAGATCGAGAGGCGGCGCGCGGAATTGGCCGAGCCCTATCGTAGCCTGCTCGGCCATTTCCGGCACGAAGTCGGGCACCATTATTGGGATATCCTGGTTCGCGACGGCGGCAAGCTCGAACAATGTCGAGCTGTGCGCCCAGCTTTCGGCGAAATCCTCGACCCCTACGCGGAGGGTTCGATCGAACGGATTGTGGACGCCTGGGCGCCGTTCGTCGTCGCCATGAACAGCGTCAATCGGGCGATGGGCAGGTCCGACCTCTACCCGTTCGTCATCGCGCCAGCGGTCGTGCAGAAGCTGCGCTTCATTCATGACCTCGTGCGGGGCGCGGCGCATAGCGCAGTGTCCGCGCCGGCGCGAAAGCCGCTTGAGAGCGCCGTTTCGTGAAGGCGGAAACCGGCGCCATTCCCTTCCGCGAATCTAAAGATATCAATCGCTTGCGGCGCCATTTCCTTCCAGGCTCAGGTCGGGCACGGCGAGCGCGAGAGGGAGCGGGGCCGGCGCTGCGAGGCGCCCCTGTTCCATCCGCACCGTGCGCCCGACGCCAGCGAAGCCGTGATAGCGGTCGAGCTCGCGGACGATTTTGACTACGCGATCGACCGCCTCGAGATTCCCGTTGCCCATTGCGCCGTACGAAACAAGCAGCGCCTCGCTGAGGCGGCTGACCTGAAGGGCCAGGAACTCGGCCGGGGACTGCGGCGCGCGCCGCGCCAGAATTTCGCCGACCATCATGCGCATGCGCCGGTGCGTCACCCGTTCGGACTGCGCGATCTCGGCGACCGACACGCCGGCGTTGAGGAGATTTACGATCCGCCGCTCGCGGGCCCCTTTCGCGGCGCGCGCTTTGCGCCGCCCTGCGAAGGATCGATCGCGGCGGGGTGGAGACGGCGGGTGGTCGCTCACAGAGTCAGTCATCACTGGAAGGTCCTCAAGAGGCGCAAACCAGGACTGTAGCATAACTTCCGATAATTAGAAGGAAAAATCATATAATTTTGAAAACGAGGAGCCTTCCTCTGGGCGTCAGCGGCCCCCTCACTCAGTCGTCAACTCATCCCTCACCCCAACCCTCTCCCAAAGGGAGAGGGGGGATGTTCGCGTCCGGGTTTTACTTGCCCAGCGCCTTGTCGGTGATCGCGGTCGTATAGGCGCCGGTCGGCTCCTTGGAGATCACGGGGTCCGAGCCGCCGGTCAGCAGCGTCTTCACCGTGCGCTCGTAGTCGGCCTTGTCGAGCTTGCCGTCGGAGCCTTGGGTCAGCTTGTTGATCTCGCCCAACATCTGCGTCTGGTGGTGCTCGGTCTGGGCGCCGGTCGAGTCGTTGTCGAGTACGATCTTGACCACTTCCTCAGGATGGGCGCGGGCGTAGTCCCAACCCTTCATCGACGCCTTGACGAAGCGCGCCATCTTGTCAACGAAAGCCGGGTCCTTGAGCTTGTCCTCCATCACGTAGAGGCCGTCCTCGAGGGTCGCGACGTCCTGATCCTCGTATTTGAACACGACCAGCTGCTCCGGCTTGTAGCCGGCATCGATCACCTGCCAATATTCATTGTAGGTCATGGTGGAGATGCAATCGGCCTGCTTCTGCAACAGCGGGTCGACGTTGAAGCCCTGCTTCACCACCTTGACGCCGGCCGGCGAGCCGTCGGTCGGGAATTTCAGTTTCCCCATCCAGTTGAGGAACGGGTATTCGTTGCCATAGAACCACACCCCGAGCGTGCGGCCCTTGAGATCATCGGGCTTCTTGATGCCGGTGTCGGCGCGGCAGGTGAGCTCGAGCCCCGAATGCTTGAACGGTTGCGCGATATTGACCATCGGCGCGCCCTTTTCTCGCGCGGCCAGCGCCGCCGGCATCCAGTCGACCACGACGTCGGCGCCGCCTCCCGCCAGCACCTGCTCGGGCGCGACGTCGGGGCCGCCCGGCTTGATCGTTACGTCAAGCCCTTCCGCTTTGTAGAATCCCTTGTCCTTGGCGGCGTAATAGCCGGCGAATTGCGCCTGGGTGACCCATTTGAGCTGCAACGTGACCTTGTCGTCGGCATGCGCCGCGCCCGTGGCTAGCAAGGCCGCCACGCTGGCGAATACTAACAAGCTTTTTCTCATTTTTGCTCTCCCTCCAGTTGAACCCGGACTCCCGTCGCCGCGCTTAAGGACTATCGTATGCGGTGAAAAGCTCAAGCCTCTTTCGCACGATAGGAGGCGTGCCAGAACGTCACCCGGCGCTCGACGCCGGCGACGAGCGCGTAGAACAGCGATCCCGTGAGCGCCGCGACGACGATCGTCGCCCACACCATATCGATCTGGAGCCGGCCGACTTCGGTCGAGATGCGAAAGCCCATGCCGACGATCGGGGTGCCGAAGAACTCAGCGACGATGGCGCCGATCATGGCGAGCGTCGTGTTGATCTTGAGCGCGTTGAAGATGAACGGCATCGCGACTGGCAGGCGCAGCGCGAGCAGGGTCTGCCAATAATTCGCGCCGTAAGTCTTCATCAGGTCGCGCTCGATCGCGCCGGCGCTCGAAAGCCCGGCGATCGTGTTCACCAGCATGGGGAAGAAGGTCATCACGGCCACGACCGCGGCCTTCGATTGCCAATCGAAGCCGAACCACATCACCATGATCGGCGCGACGCCGACGATCGGCAGCGCGGAAACGAGATTGCCGATCGGCAAGAGGCCGCGTTGGAGAAAATGCGAGCGGTCGATCAGGATCGCGACGACGAAACCGGCAAGCGAGCCGATGACGTAACCGGCCAGCACGCCCTGGATCGTTTGCCGGAAATCGGCGGCAAGCGTGGGTATGGAGGTGACGAAGCGCGCCGCGATCGCCGAGGGCGGAGGCAGGATGATCGCTGGCACATGGAGAAGCCTGACCCCCGCCTCCCAGATCGCGAGCACGGCAAGGCCAAAGGCGAGCGGCGGCAGGAACTCGCTGAGCCGTCTCGATGTCATGACAAGGCCATGCGCCGCTGGGTCAAGCGCCCGGCGAAGCCGATCGCGCCGACCAGCGTCGCCGACAGCGCCGCGGCGGCGAACAAAGCCGCCCAGATCTGCACTGTTTGCCCATAATAGGAGCCCGCGAGCAGCCGCGCGCCCAAGCCGCCGTCCTCGCTCTTCGTCACTTCGGCGACCACAGCGCCGACGAGCGCGGCGGCGGCGCCGATCTTCATGCTGGCGAAGAAGAACGGCGCGCTGGCGGGTGCTCTGAGTTTCATGAAGGTCTGCGCGCGGGTCGCCGAATAGGTGCGCATGAGGTCGAGCTGCAGCGGATCGGGCGAACGGAAGCCCTTGACCATGCCGACGGTCACCGGAAAGAACGATAGATAGGCCGCGATCGCCGCCTTTGGCGCGATGCCGGTGACGTTGAACTGGTTGAGGATGACGACGATCATCGGCGCCAGCGCGATGATCGGCACGGTCTGCGACGCCACGATCCACGGCATCATCGAGCGCTCGAGCCAGCGCATGGAGACGATGAGAACAGCAAGCCCGATGCCCAAAGCCGAGCCGATCGCGAAGCCGATCAGCGTCTCTTCAAGCGTAATGAGCCCATGATAAACGAGGCTGCGCTTCGACGTCGGCGAGGTCGCGAAGACGAGCTTATAAAGTTCGCTCGCGACCTGATGCGGCGCCGGCAACTTCGGGCGCTCCATGTTGAGCGACGCGCCGACAAGGTCCTGGGTGGAGTAATCCGTCCGGCCCGCGTTGGCGAACTGGTCGCGCTGGAGCGATGCGTTCATGAGCGCCGCCGCGAGATACCAGACGCCGATCAGGGCAAGGACGACGGTGGTGAGGGGGAGCGCCGATTTCATCGGCGTCCCCACGCAACATCCGGCCGCACCATAGCTCGTCCGAAAGGACGGGCGTCCTTCCGGGACGCCCTATCGCGCGTCCACCTTCTCCCAGAGGGAGAAGGAAGGGGCCGTCCCTTCTCCCTCTGGGAGAAGGTGGCGCGAAGCGCCGGATGAGGGCCGGGGTGAGGGCCGCTACCCGTCATAGGAATGACCCTCGCGCAAGCCCTGCCTGACCCGGTTGGCGATCGCTAGGAATTCAGGCGTCTCGCGGATGTCCAGCGCACGGGTGCGGGGAAAATTGCATTCGATGACGTCGTAGATGCGCCCCGGGCGAGGCGACATCACTACGATGTGCGTCGACAGGAACACCGCTTCTGGAATCGAGTGCGTGACGAACAGCACCGTCTTGCCGGTCACGTCCCAGAGGCGCAGCAATTGTTGGTTCAGCATGTCGCGCACGATCTCGTCGAGTGCGCCGAACGGCTCGTCCATCAGCAGAAGATCGGGGTCGAACGACAAAGCCCGGGCGATCGACGCGCGCTGCTGCATACCGCCTGACAATTGCCAGGGATATTTCGCCCCGAACCCGGCAAGATTGACGAGTTCGAGTCCCTTGGCGATGCGGGCGTCACGCTCCGCTTTGCTGAAGCCCATGATCTCGAGCGGCAGCGCGATGTTGCGCGCGACGCTGCGCCATGGATAGAGCGCCGGCGCCTGGAACACGTAGCCATAGGCGCGATTGGCGCGCGCTTCGTGCGGGCTCATGGCATTGACGCGGATTGAGCCGCTGGTCGGGTTTTCGAGATCGGCGACCGCGCGCAGAAGCGTCGTCTTGCCGCAGCCTGATGGTCCGATGAAGGAGACGAACTCGCCGCGAGCGACCCTCAGGCTGACGTCGCTGAGCGCCTGCACCGGTCCGTCCGCGGTGTCGAAACGCAACGAAAGCCCGCTGATCTCAATCGCGGCGTCAGCGGCCGGTGGCGTCTTGCGGTCGTCCGGCTTGAGTTTGGCAGCCGCCGCTACGTCCATCGCCGATCCGTTCCCTCAGCGCGCAACGCCCGCCACCGCAGTGAACTCCTTATAGCGCTTCAGCGCGCGCGCGTCCGCAGGAAACGGCTCGCGCTTGATGAAGCGGCCGCGCCCGAGCTCGGCCTGCACCGAGCCGTCGCGATAGACGACCTCGCCGCGCGACAGCGTATAGCGCGGCAGGCCTGTCACCTTGGTTCCTTCGAACACGTTGTAGTCGATGACCGAAACCTGGGACCGGGCGGAGATTGTCTTGTTGGCTTTCGGATCCCAGACCGTCACGTCAGCGTCCGCGCCTGGCAGGATCGCGCCTTTGCGCGGATAGAGGTTCAAGATGCGCGCGATATTTGTCGAGGTCACGGCGACGAACTCGTTCATGGTGAGGCGTCCGGTTTCGACGCCATAGGTCCACAAGACCGGCATACGGTCTTCGAGCCCGCCAGTGCCGTTCGGGATCTTGGTGAAGTCAGTTAAGCCCAGCTCTTTCTGCTTGGTGGTGAAGGCGCAATGATCGGTGGCGACCACCTGCAGCGAGCCCGCCCGCAAGCCATTCCAAAGATCGTCCTGCTGGATCTTGTCGCGGAACGGCGGCGACATGACGCGCCGCGCCGCGTGTTTCCAATCCGGGTTGTAGTACTCGCTCTCGTCGAGCACGAGATGCTGGATCAAAGGCTCGCCATAGACGCGTTTGCCCAACGCGCGGGCGCGGCGAATCGCCTCGTGCGCCTGGATGCAAGAGGTGTGCACGATGTAGAGCGGCGCACCCGCCTGATCGGCGAGCATGATCGCGCGATTGGCCGCTTCGCCCTCGACGTCGGGCGGACGCGAGAGCGCGTGACCCTCGGGGCCGGTCACGCCCTTGGCCATGTAATGCTTCTGCAGCGCGGCGACGATCTCGCCATTCTCGGCGTGGACGAGCGGCATCGCGCCCAGTTCGGCGCAACGCGTGAACGAGGCGAACATCTCCTCGTCGTTCACCATCAGCGCGCCCTTGTAGGCCATGAAATGCTTGAAGGTTGTCACGCCCGCCTTGACCACCTTGGCCATGTCCTCACGCACGGCGTCATCCCAGTAGGTGATGCACATGTGGTAGGAATAATCGGAGACGGCGTCCTTCGAGCGTTTCTGCCAATCGGCGAACGCCTCCATGAGCGGCTGATTGCGGTTGGGGATGCAGAAATCGACCACCATCGTCGTGCCGCCTGACAGCGCCGCCTTGGTGCCGCTTTCGTAATTGTCGGCTGAATTCGTGCCCATGAAGGGCATGTCGAGATGGGTGTGCGGGTCGATGCCGCCTGGCATGATGAAGCAACCCTTGGCGTCGAGCGTACTGTCGCCCTTCAAGCCCTCACCGATCGCCTTGATGGTCTCGCCCTCGACCAGCACGTCGGCCTTGTAAGTGCGATCCGCGGCGACGATCGTTCCGCCTTCGATGACGAGCGACATATTCGAACTCTCCTAAACACTGCAATTACCGATGCGAACAGCCGGCTGTCGCTGCAAAAACCTTGGCTCCCTCGCGAGGTCGAGGGAAGCGGTTACGACACGATTTCGGCCTTCTCCAGCACCGCGTGCATCAGCACATTAGCGCCCGCGGTCGCCCAATCCGGCTTGATGTCCTCGCTTTCATTGTGGCTGATTCCGTCGACGCAGGGCGTGAACACCATCGACGTCGGCGCGACGCGCGCCAGATAGCAGGCGTCGTGGCCCGCGCCCGACACGATGTCGCGATGAGAGTAGCCGAAATGCTTGGCCGCGCGGCGCACCGCCTCGACGCACCCCGGATCGAAGGGGACAGGAGCGTAGTAGAAGATCTGCTTCAAATCGTAGGTCAGGCCGATCTTTTTGGCAATCGACTCGACCCCCTCGCGCAAGGCTACATCCATCTCGCTCAACGTGGCGTCGGCCGGATGCCGGAACTCGCAGGTCATGAACACCTCGCCCGGGATGACATTGCGGGAGTTCGGATAAGGATTGAGCATGCCGACCGTCGACACCGCGAGCGGAGCCTTCGACAGGCCGATCGCGTTCACGAGCTCCACGATCCGCGCGGCGCCAAGCAGCGCGTCCTTCCTGCGCGGCATCGGCGTCGAGCCGGCGTGGCTCTCGAAGCCGATTAAGCGAATTTCGTACCAGCGCTGCCCCTGACCATGGGTGACAACCCCGACGTCAATCGACTCGTCCTCCAGGATCGGACCCTGCTCGATGTGCAGCTCGAAGAAGGCGTGGACGGGATGGGCGCCGACGCGCTCCTCGCCTTTGAAGCCAATCCGCTCGAGTTCGTCGCCCAGCGCCTTGCCGTCGCCGTCCTTGCACGCATAGGCCAATTCCTTGGTGTAAACGCCGGCGAACACGCCCGAGGCAATCATCGCCGGGGCGTAGCGCGACCCTTCCTCGTTGGTCCAGTTGGCGACTTCGATCGGCCGCCGGGTCCGGATGTTGAGATCGTTGAGCGAACGCACGATCTCGAGCGCGCCGAGGACCCCAAGCGCGCCGTCGAACTTGCCGCCGGTCGGTTGGGTATCGAGATGGCTGCCCATCATCACGGGGGCGAGCGTATTGTCTTGGCCTGGGCGACGCGCGAACATGTTGCCTATCTCGTCGACGGTGATCGAGCAGCCGGCAGCCTCGCACCATTTCCGGAACAGCTTGCGCGACTGACCGTCGAGATCGGTCAGCGTCAGGCGCTTGACGCCGCCCTTTGGCGTGGCGCCGATTTTCGCCATTTCCATGAGCGAATCCCAGAGCCTTGTCCCGTCGACCCGCACATTTGACAAGTCAGCCATCAACAGCTCCACGACACATTTGCAAACGCTATTATAGCTTTGACCAAATGGTCAAATGGCGTAATGCTGCGCTGCAGCGCTCATCAATTCGGCGCGGCCGCCTAATGCCAAAGCGGCCCGCGGTTCCCAAACCGCGCGACGCCAGGATGACGGGAGGGCGCCGTCCGAGGAGCTCATGGCGCGCCGCAGACCGAGACCGATCGTCCGGGAGGACAACGAACGCGCGCTCCTCGAGGCGGCCGAATGGGTGTTCGCCGAGCAGGGATTCGCCGGCGCGACCACCGCTGCGATTGCCCAACGCGCCGGCCTTCCAAAGGCGAACCTGCACTATTATTTCGCGACCAAGGAGACGCTCTATCGGTCAGTGATCGAACGGGTGCTGACCGCCTGGCTCGCCGCCGCTTCGTCTTTCGACGCGAGCGAGGACCCGACGGTCGCCCTCTCCGCCTATATCGGCGCGAAAATGGACCTCGCGCGCCAGATGCCGCTCGCGACCCGCATCTGGTCGGCGGAGATCATGCGCGGGGCGCCGATGATCCAGGATTTCCTCGACACGACGCTGACCCAATGGGTCGTGTCGCGCGAACGGGTGGTGCGCCGCTGGATCGCCGCTGGCAAGCTGAAGCCGATCGAGCCGAAATTCCTTTTCTACATGATCTGGGCGACGACGCAGCAATACGCCAACGCCGCGCATGAGATGGCGACCCTCAACGGGGGCCGTCCGCTCGACGACAAGGCCTTTGAACGCGCGAAAACAGAGGCGATCGAGATCATCCTGCGCGGGGTCGCCCCCGGGCCGCTTTCGAAAGGCAATTCCGTCACCCGTCGTGAACGTCAAGCGCGTTCGCCGTCGCGAACATAAATTCGAGTTTCGATCTGGTCGCATTGACGCGACCCAACATATATCCGACGCGGATTGGAACGAGGCGCTATTCGCTGCTGTGCGAGGCGCACAGGAGGCGCCTGATGAGACGAATAAACTGTCTGCGGATTGCGATTAGCGTCGCGCTGGCCGGCTCCGTCGCCGGATGCCAAACTGAGAGCCGAAACATTCCCCTCATGACGATCCAGCAGGCAAATCAGCTCCCCGCAAGCCAGGTGCCGAGGATATTCAGAGACCCGAGCAATCCGTACGGCTACCCCTATAACGTTCACGAGACGGACGGCCTCAGCCGCAATCCGGACGATTGCGTCCGTTGGGGCTGCATCGACACCGGCGGCAACAAGTGACTGGCGCACGGCGCTGCGCCCTTGGAATGAGCTCGCCGCGAAACGCCGATAGCCCGTCGGTGAGCGAACGGGCCGGATTGGCTCGAGGACGCCGGCGCCGACCTAGCCCAGCGCGCGCCCCTTCTGGCTCGGGATTGCCGCCGCGTTTGCGCCAGGCGAGCGGCGGCTCCGAGTGTGAGGCTGTGGAAAGACTTTCGTGCTGGCTTGACGACGATATATTCATCCGAATATATCACTAGACAAGCACGGGCGCCGGCCGTCGGCGGGGCACATGAAAAACGACGCACGAAATCGCCGTGGTCCGCTGAGAATTCGATGGCTGGGAGCGGCGGCCGGAGCGGCGATCGCTCTGGCGCTGTTTTGCGCGCGCGCGCAGAGCGCGGAACCGTCGATGTCGCTTCCGGCCCTCGCGCCGCCGTCGAACGGACCTCTCACTTTCAATCCGCCCCCAGCTGTCGAATCCTGGCTCGACATGGTTTCGGCCACGCAAGGCGCAACCAAATTGGATGACGCCACTCGTGACCGTCACGCCGCGCCTTGAACAAGAGTTGCGGTCTGATTTCTTTGACCAGCAAAACGGCACCGGCAGCCAGGGGAACGGCCAGCGCATCACCAATTATGGCGGGCCGGGCGGCTTCAGAGTGGAGTTCATCCCCGCCTACAATGTGGAGGTCATTGTGGCGGTTCCGCCCTACCAGACCGCCAGCGGCCCAAAGGGGGATGCGCAAGGCTGGGGCGATTGGCCGCTTTTTCTTGTCAAATACCGCTTCCTTTCCGCCAACAAGGACAACGGCGATTACATCGTCTCCGGCTTCTTTCAGATGACCGACGCGTTAGGAACGAACGGGAAAATCTCAAACCATGTTTTAACCGCGCAGCCGACGCTAGCGGCGGGCAAAGGCTGGGGTGATTTTGACGTTCAGTCGACGCTGAGCGTGCAGATTCCAGTCAGCGGGCGCGATTCACCGGGCGACACGGCCGAAATGAACAGGACGGCATTCGGCGATCCCATACTTTGGAACACCACCTTCCAGTATCATTTCCTGCAGTATTTTTGGCCCCAACTCGAGGTCAACTACGAGTACTGGCCGAATGGGCAGCACGGTGGCCTCAACCAAGTCTTGCTCACACCGGGCATCATATTGGGGCGTTTCAAGATCGGCCGGGACACCGCGACTCGGCCGATCAACCTGATCATCGGCGCAGGGTATCAAGTGGCGGTGACGTCAAATCCGGTCACAAAGAACAATTTTGTCGCCACCATGCGGATCACCTTCTAGCTAAGGCACGATGATCCATGCGGATCAAGCCTTAACTGGCGCTTTGGAAACGCTGGCTCTCGCCCATGGGGCGGAAGCTCCACTCAGAAATCCACTCGGACGCCGACCGTCGGCGCGAAGTTCACGCGATAGAGATAGCCACTCGCCAAACCGCCGGTGACTTGCGACCACAAGAAGCCCCCGTACGCCTCCACGCGCTTGGCTGGACGATAGCTGATCATCCCGGAGAAGGCGTTGAGAGCGCCGCGGCAGCTTGACGCTGAAAGGCCGCCATCCGTGCAAGGGGCGGTGTTATAGTCGTTCTGATAGTAGTGATAATACGCGCCGGCGACGTCGAGATTGTCCCGCAGAGCATATTTGACGCCTGTCCAGAACACCCTCAAAATCTTGTGCGCGGTATAAGCCGTCGAATTCACAAAGCCGGCGGGAACGGGGTAGTTGCCGATGGCGGTAAAGCCGTTGGGATAGGCGTCGCTTGGATTGGCGAACAGAATATATTCCCATCCTGAATAAATTGTCGCCCTGTCGAATGTATACCTCACCCCCAACACGCCATTGGTGTTATTGGACAGCGTCGCCTTTAGCGCGTTGGCGCTCACTCCCGCGGGAAGGGGAAACTGGGCGAAATTGGACAATGCGACTGCGTCTTTGACCTTAGCGCCCTCCGCGCCGAATGAGAACGGGCCGAAGTCTCCGGTGATCCCAAGGGAAAACGCTCCGTTCGAGCCGTTCCCCTGATCGTAGCCGCCGAACTGATAGAGCGCCGCCAAATGAAATGGCCCAACGCCGAGGCGATATTTCGCCGCAGTGTTGAAGCGGGCGGTCTGCGTGTCGCCGCCCCCGGCGGCTGTATTCGAAACGCCAATCACGGAAAAGATCGGCGCTGCGCCCATCGGGTCAGCGCGACCCAGTCCATCCGTGATAAGGGAGTTCTGCCGCCCCGCAAGCAGTTCGCCGTAAGTCGGATTGCTCAATCCGATATAGGTCTCAGTGTTGAAGAGCTGCCCCGCCCGGCTCGAGTCGCCGTTTGCGGTTTGTGCGTCGAGCGGAGTGGTGTTGTTTTGAACGAGCGACTTGGGCCCGTTGGCCCGCTGCAAGGTGTAAGGGTCAAAGCCGTTCTCGAATTTAAAGACGAGCGACCAGTCCGAGACGATGGGCTCGACGCCCTTGATTCCGACATGGGTCTGTCCGAGCCCGTTCGGCACGAGCGTGAAGCGGGCTCCATTGCTGTTCTTTGAAATCAGGGTTTCGACGCCGTTGGGATAATTGCCATTGAACGGAACGCCGTGCGACTCGTAGCCCGCGCCGTAGTCGAACCTCCCATAGAGCGTGAAGCCGTTCCAGGCGAGCGGGCAATCGTCTGGGTCCGCGATCACGAAATCGTAGAGGCTCGCGAAGCACGGGTTCGCTGCGGGCGGCGCGGGCTTGGCTGGCGCTGCCTGCTGTTGGCTCGGCAAATCGGCCCCCTTCGCGTGACATGCCAAGAGAGCGGCGGACGCGAAAAACATCACGGCGTGACAGGATGGCTTGATCAATCGCGCCCAAAGCAGAGATTCGAGATTGGCGCGTATTGTAGTCGCCGATGCGAATGCCGCCAGCAATAAGTCAAACCCGCGAGCGAAGGCGGCGCCCTCCTCGGGCGATTGTCAAGCAGCGCCGCGCCGCTCGGGAGCGCGATCGTCAGAGAAAAGCTGGCCCCGACAACCGGCAGAGGCAGGCTCGATGTCATCTTCTTTGAGAGTGGCGCCGAATAGCGAATTGCTGTGTTGGCTCTTCCGCCAGGACGCTAACCACAACATGAGGAGCGAGATCGTCACAAGCGCCAAGCCGACAAAAAACATTGCGCTGGGAACGAATTGCAGACCCGGAATCCACCACGACAGCATGAAAGAGATCAGAGAGGAGAGCGCCGGTATCAGCAGGAAGAACATCGTGACGTAACCGTTGTCGTCTTCTGTCGCCGTCAACGCCATTTGATAACAGACGCGCCCCGCGGCGGATCCCGCCAACGTACCCAACAGCAACAGCAGAACCGCCACCGTGGGCGGCTGGGTCGAGTGCAGCGCTTGGCCAAAACCGGTTGTGAAAGCGGCCAGCGGGATCAGAATCAGCGACGACACAGCGAAGTTGGCGGCAATCGCGGCGGTCTCATCGAAATCGGAGAACCACCGATAGACGAGCGTCCCGCTCAAAGCGAAGAATCCCGGCATCGGCAGGGCGTAAATCCATTTGCTGTGAATGAAGCTCTCGAGAACGTCGCGCGCCAGAACCTTGCTGTCGACGTCGATTTGGCTCCACGCAATCGCCATTGCGCCGCAGAACGCCACGAGGAAACAAGCGAGGAATCCAAGCGACGGCGACGAAACTGATCGCCTTGAGACAATAGCCGCGACGAGCGCCGCCCAAAAGGGGGAGAGGTTCAGTACGGCCGCGGTGATGATCGGGTGAGTGCTGCTGAGGCCGATGTTGTACAGCTTCAACCCCGCCACTCCGATCAGGAAAATGACGGCGAGCTTGGGCCAGTTTCGTGCGCGGAACATGATCGCGACGAAGTCGCGTCGACTGTCGGCCCGCAAAATCAGGAGCGGGATGGAAAATAGGAGGGCGAGCTGCGTGAACGCCATAAAATCGAGGGAGCCAAGCGCCCTGGCCGCGAATGCGGAAAACGGCGCTTGAAACGACATGAGGAGCGCGGTCGCGATCGCATAGGACGTTCCTAGACGATAGTCCCCAGGACCCATCCGACTTATGCTCCCCATGATCGTGCCGAGCGCATCGCTTCACCGTGTCGGCCGCTCTCTTGAGGCAGCCTCAAAAGTTACAAATGACAAACCTCAACTATGCGGTGATTGTCGCTCGGCTGAGCTCACGCCTAGTTGCTGTCAATGCAACCCCAAACGGCGCAGTCGTTTGGGTTTCGGCTCAGCCCGTCCGTTTCGTGAAAGTTGTAGGGATAGGGTTGTGGCCGCGCTGATGGGAACACAGTCGGTCGTTGCGGGACAGCGGCCCGCATATCGGCAAGGTTCTGATGAGCGACACGCAACGCGTGTGCGGCAGGAACGCCAGCGTTTTGTGACAGCGCTGCGGTTGCAGTCGTCGGACCGGCGCAAAGTAGAGCCAAAACTGTCGACACAAGGATTGTCTTTGTCATTGGAATCTCTCCATGACGTTTGTGCGAAGGCGAAACTGTCGTATTTTCAGCTGCTTGTTGCTCATTCTATAACCTACAAACCAGGCAGCCTCATGTCTGTTGCGTAAATTATGATTTATATGTTGGATTTTATCTAGCGGACGTCCTGCTCTATGCTAGGGATAATCGGCCACCATAAATAATATCGATCGTTGTACAAGTATAATTATCGACATGCTGGGCTAACGCCCATCGAGGCATGTTGGTTCACCGCGCATGGAAAGACTTCGCGTATTATTCCGCGAGATAAGGCGCAAAGCCCGGTTTCGCAGGCGGTTCGGGCGGCACGGTCCAACCGCCGAGCGCGAGCATCAGGCCGATATCGGCCACCAATTGGCGGCTATGCAGCGCGATCGCCAGACGCTCATCTTCAAGGGCTGTGCTTTGAGCCGTCACCACGTCAAGAAAGGAGGACGCTCCGTCGCGGTAGAGGGTTAAGGACAGGTCGGCCGCCTTGCGCGCCGCTGTCGCCGCCGTTGTCGTCTCATTGTACTCCTGCGCCAGCCAGCGCAAGGATGACAGCTCGTCCTGGACCTCCTTCATCGCGCGCAACACGGTGGACCGATAGTTCTCCGCCGCTTCGGTGAATTGGGCCTTGGCGATCGCCAGCTCCGCCTGGCGAAGGCTGGCGTCGAACAAGGGAAAATCGATCGAAGGCCCGACGCTCCCGAACAGGTTGATCGCTTGGAACAGCCTGAAACTGGTGTCTTGCGTTCCCCCCAGAGCCAGGACCGTGAACTTGGGGAAGAAGTTGGCGCGGGACGCGCCCATCTGTTCGCTGGCGGCGGTCAGCCGTTCGGTTTGCGCGACGTCCGGCCGGTTGCGCGACACGTCTGCCGGCACCGCGCGCGGCGGTCTGGGCGCCGAAAGCCGTCGCCTAAGAACTTGATCCGCAGCCCGACCGGGCTCGGGCGCCAGACTGACAGGCTCGCGACGGGACATGTCGTTCGGCAACAGACCGTTGTCGGTCCAGACCACGCTGACGACCGGAATGTTGAGGCTCGGGAAGATGTCGGTCGGCGTGTTCAACGCCGCCAGTACGCCGAATATCGCGATTAGCAATGCAAGCACGACGAACGAATAGGTCGTTGCAACGCGACCCGGACGACCCACATTTCAGTGAACTCCCTCGGGAGCGCGATTTAGATACCGCGCGGCGGCGATCGCGGCGGGCTCGACTGCCCGAAGCGGAGGAATGGTCGCCCCGGGTTGCCAGCCCCCGCCGAGCGCC
>Ga0210406_10001965_pt1 | contig 24057 bp, 34 predicted proteins | sample IncBWC30MmetaG_FD_155454 | JGI IMG/M metagenome (GOLD analysis project Ga0210406, IMG submission 155454) | Forest soil microbial communities from Barre Woods Harvard Forest LTER site, Petersham, Massachusetts, United States - Inc-BW-C-30-M | ecosystem: Environmental > Terrestrial > Soil >...
ATAAACACGACACGAAATCAAATAAACACGACACGAATCTAATGCCGCTCGCGGTCTTACCTTCCGCGATCGCACGATCAACTAACACTCAAATCGGCGCGGGAAGAGCTGGCGCCTGGTCGGTTCAGGGATTTTTGGAGATGATGTTGGCCTTCTCCGGATCGGAGAATTGCCTACCGCACAGGCATTCGTAAATGCGAACGATTTGATTTTTGCGGATATCATTATGGGATAAGCGAGCATACCGTAGGCATGAGGGACACATTCGAAGATCGAGCAGCGGTGGCTCAAACAATTGCTTATTAGATACCGCCATATCATCACTCCTTGTACAAAGCTCGCTCGATGCCCCCCTCAAAATCGCCTGTGCCACATGCCGACCATCCTTGCGCTAAAGGTGAAGATTCTAAGACGGTCACAGCGTGGTGGATTGAAGCAGGGCGGCAATACCCTAACATCGCGCCTCGCTCCGGGCTTCCGAAGCCCTTTCGAGGGCGACGCAGGCGCGTGAAGCGCGGCAAGCGGAAAAGCAAATGAGCGTGGGGCGCTCAAATGAGCCAATTTGGAACCGGTTCAAGGACCACTCTCCACCGAAGCATGACCGACATTGAGCATTGTCGCCGCTTGATCTGTACTAATTCTAGGCAAGGTGCCAAAATGCGCTTTATGGGCAGGCTGCAGGACAACCCGTTGTTCGCTTTCGGCGTGTCGGCCGCGATAGCCGCTCTGCTCTTGGCCGTGATCTTCTTCCGATAGGCAGCAATGCCGGCATCGCCAGCATGATCGCATCAGGCACATCCTGGAGCGCTTAATCCAGGCCGCTACCGGCTGCAGCCGCGCCACCATCGCCAAGATCGCCAAACGTGGCAAGATAGCCGCCTGAGAGGGTGTAGATGCTACCGCCCGACAGCCATATGCTAAACCTTGCGGTGCTCGCACCGCATCACTAGAGACTCCAACGAACTAGCCCCGCCCTTGCCCGCGGGGCTTTTTCTTTTAAGGCCCGGTGCCCTAGTTTGGTGGTTAGCGGTATCCTAAATTCATTTAGGGACCGGAGTGCGTCCGCGCATGAAACGAGCGGAAGAATACCGGAAGAAAGCCGAAGAAGCCGACACTATGGCGGCGGCTACACGCGATCCCGGTGCGAAGAAGGCTTATCTTGAGATCGCCCAGCAGTGGCGACAGTTGGCCGAACATGCAGAGAATATGGAACGCTAAGGCCGACCCCTACGAACGGATGAGGAACGTAGGAATTTCTATTTTGAACCTTCGTACTTAGTTCAGAGTCTTACGGGAATAGAGCAGATTCGTAGCTGGGTTTCCGTCATGACGCGCATCCGTTTCAAACGAAAAGCCGCGCTAAAGGCCCGGCTTGGTCTAGAAGCTCAACAACTACGCGATGAAGCCAAGTCGTTCCCACCGGGACACAAACGAGACAGCTTGCTTAGGAAGACCCAACGGAACGAAATCGCGTCTGACATAACTGAGTGGCTTACGTCGCCCGGACTGCAACCGCCGAAGTGAGAAAGGTCGCCAACCCGTATCACGGACGCCTGCCTCATCACGGCCAGCTCTTCGGCCGTTTTCTTTTCCTTTTTTGGATTTACGGGCCGAGAGAAGGCCAACGCCGATTGATCCCACGGCGCCACGCATGCGGACCGTGCCCTCACAGGGCGCCGTCTGACGACGCTTCTTGAGCTTCAGCCGACGACCATGAAGCCAAGTCGGAGTTTAGTCGCGCCTTAGTCGATGGATTGGCGAAGCTCGCTTCGATGGACGCGTGGGCAAGCTCGCGCACAATCGCGTCGCTCCAGCTAAATGCGAGGCCGGCGATCTCGTACTCCCGCGGCAGGTTCGTTCCGAGCAGGCTCGGATCGTCGGTATTTATCGACACGCGCACGCCGGCGCGGCGCAGGCGGTCGACCGGATGAGTTTCCAGCGATGAATAGACCTTGAGAGTTAGGTTAGAGGTCGGGCAAATCCCAAGCGGAATGCCACGCTCGGCGAGTAATCCGATCACTGAGTCGTCCTCAATGGCTCGCACGCCGTGATCGATGCGGTCTGCCCCAAGAAGTTCGATCGCGTCGCGCACGCCCTCTGGGCCGCTCGATTCGCCGGCGTGAACAGTTCGCTTGAGCCCGGCCTCGCCGGCCTTGCGGAAAGCCTCGGCAAACCTTGGACCCGTTCGTCCTGCGGCAGCTTCGTTGCCGTCGACCGACAGAGCGACGACACGCGGCAACCGCCACGAGATGAGCTGCTCGACGAGGTCAGATGCCTCCTGCGCCGTCTGAGTTCGCAACAGACTGACGCAAAGGCCCACGGGCGGCAGTCCGTCCCGCTCGGCGGAAGTGAAACCTGAATCCAGCGCCTCAATCATCTCCCTCGTTCGGCCCCGCCACGCGCTCCAATGCGTGGGATTGACGATCACGTCGGCGTAGCCGGTGCCGTCCACATGAAGCCGCCGGCAAAAGTCATAGGCTAACTGCGCAAGGCGCTCCTCGGTGTCCGCCAGCCCGCAAGCCCAATCGAGGAAGTGAAGGAAGTCCGTTAGGCCGCTAAATTCTAACAAGCGGTCGCGCGGCCTGGGCATGGCAATTCCGGCTTCCACGGCCCAACGTTCAAGCGTTCCAGTCTCAAAGCAGCCCTCCAAGTGCACGTGGACTTCAGCCTTGGGCAGGCTTTGGAGCTTTGGATTTCTTGGGCTACTGGCGGATTGGCTCACTGCACGCCTCTGGTCAAGTTAATCGCCGCGACCCGTTGCGAGCCGCGCACGCCACTATTCCTCAATCGGCTGGCGCGTAAAGAGCGAGAACGCACCAAGGTCCTTTCCAAAGGTGCGATCAACGAGTGTTGCACGTCTGGCGAGCCATTGCGCTCGCCTCGTATTGCCAAGCAATACGTCAGGAATGGCTCAACAGAGCCATCTTCGCCAGGTCGCACAAGATAGTTTCTCCGACCCATGATGCTCGCTCTCGCGCTCGTCGTCGACCGTCCTTTCAGGATTGTCTGTTTGTGCGGTCCAAGTTGCAATGTCGGCTATTGCACTTTCCGACGTGGCCGATCTAACTGACGATGTCGGTTCTTGGGGTTAAAGCGGAATCACAGCCGACATAGCGGAAACCACGCGAATGACCCATTGCTGGCATGTCCGATAATGGGTGGTCAGGGCAGTAGTCGCTCACAACCGGGAGAGAAGTTCCGCCTTCTTAGCTGCGAATTCTTCCGACGAGAGAATGCCTTTCTTGTGCAATTCGGCCAGCCGCTCGATTTTGGCGAAGAGGTCCGTTTCCTGGGCACTGTCGGGCCGATACGGCTCGCTAGCAGGCGCCACCCGTGGTTCCGGAGCCTTGCTTTGCACGCCGTCCACCGAGACGACCGGCAGAGTTGAGACAATAACTGTCCCATGCTGGCTGGTAAGGGTAAGCGAGCCGCCGCGCCCCTGCTGCTGAGAGACACCGCTGATCTGGTGGTCTAGCGTGTCGTAGACGGTCACGTGTCCATTCAGCTCAACTGCTAATCGACGCTTTTGGTTGAAATAGGCATAGCGGACTTGGTTCTGCGCGCCCGTCGCGTTGGGGAACCCTAGTTCCGCTGGCCACCATTGACCCGATGCTCGGCCGGGTGTCTCTGGCACGAATAGGCTCACCGAACCTGTATCTAAGAGGTCGTGGCCGCCCTCCTGCTGGCCGCTACTCTGCCTCTGTGACTGTGACTGAAAGCCCGCGGGGAATGGCACGAAGGGTTGCATAGCCAAGATTTGTGACAGCTCAGAACACAAGCCGTCGACCTTCGCCTTGAGGCCGTGATTGAACATGTCGCCGACCATCGTCATGCCCCCTGGCATCCACTGCCCGGCACCACCCAGTTCGCGATGGTCAAACTGCGCCATCGTGCCTTTGCTGTTCAGGAGGGCCTGCAACAACGTCATCACCGCGTCGGCACTGACTCCGTAATGCTGAGCCAGATCGTTTATTTTCTGCAAGCCTTGGTCGGTTAGGCGGGGCAAGGTGTTGTTCCTTAGGGGCGGGAAGATATGACCAGCCGCGCATAGTAGAAACCGAGTCCGTTATCGGTGCAAGAACGGATATGACGCGGTCTTTGCAGTGATCGAATGAACGGGGCGACTTCCGTTCTTGGCAGATGCTGTCGAAAAAGTCTCTTAGGGGTACCAAACGAAATTTTCTAAAGCCGCTGATGCATTCGTGCGCTGCGACGTGAGGGACCTCGTGTCTTAAGAAAACGACCACGGACCTTCGTATCAGCCCTACAGAGCATCGCAGCAGCGGAGTAGTCCAAAACTCACCATTTGCGAGATTCTCGGCGTCCTTCGATTTTCGACTTTTTCGACAGCATCGACCCAACGCGGACATCCGGCTGGCCGCTATTTTTATGGGTCGCCTAATCGGCAAGCCATTCAGTGCCGCTGCTGTCCCATCTCAACTCGAATTTCGTCCGAGTGATAGGAAAATACGGATCCGCAATGCGGGCATGTCACTTCAAGGTTTCCTCTCGGAAGCACGACTTCGCCGTCATCGGTCAATATTTCAGGGACAACAGGCTCAAGTAGCAAGGTCTTCCGACAATCAGGATTTCGGCAAGTGAGGACAAGCCATTCTTCGCCTGCTTTGATCTCTACCGGTTCTGATTCTGAATCATCATTGCTCATCGGCTATTTCCCCGTGGGAGTCAGCAAACGGCATTCGTTCAATCACTTCCAGATCGGCCGGAAAAAGGGCGGTTTTGACCGGGTCCGCCTCGGTCCGTTTTTCAAATTTCGATTTTGTGCGGTAAACTGGGTGTCTGAGGGATTTCCTCGGATGTACAGGAATCTCCAGTTAAATAACGCGTTGGCGGTCTTTAGAAGATCACTGGCGCGTTATTTCGTTATGGGCGGGTAGCCCCGGACTTTGAGCCAATGGGCGCAATGCTCTGTCTTCAGCCAGTTTTGGGTTGATTGCTCGTCCAAGAAGCCGGTCACATAGTCGATCTTTCCCCCGGGGCAGGAGCATTTGATCCGCCAGTTGTGCGAAACCCTCTCAGCTTTGAAAATTACATAAGCCAATAAGAGACTGATGCATCGCAGCAAAAGACAAAATTCAAAGTGAAGAGGTGTGTTGTTTAGTTGGCATCCTTGGCTTGGGGGCACGATCCGCGGTGGCTAGCGGGCGTTCTACTGGATCGCGGGCAATCCTCGGCTGCAATTCCCTTAGGTCAAGAAAGACGTCAGCTTGACGTCGCAACTCATCTGCGATCATTGCCGGTTGCGTGGAGATCGTCGAAACAACGGTGACTCGGACGCCGCGTCGCTGCACCGCCTCAACCAGCGAACGAAAATCGCCATCGCCTGAAAAGAGAACCATCTCGTCGATGTGTTGGGACATCTCCATGGCATCCACGGCGAGTTCGATGTCCATATTGCCTTTCACCTTGCGCCTTCCGCTCTCATCCAAGAATTCCTTGGTTGGTTTGGTGACGACGGTGTAGCCGTTGTAGTCGAGCCAATCGACCAAGGGTCGAATCGCCGAATACTCCGGATCCTCAATGATCGATGTGTAGTAGTACGCGCGCACCAGCGTTCCCCGGCTCTGGACTTCCTTCAGCAAGAGCCTGAAGTCTATCTCGAAACCGAGCGTCCTAGCAGCGCCGTAGAGATTGGGGCCATCTATAAAGACAGCTATCTTCCTGAGCGATGACACTTTCCCTCTCGCGACGGATCAATTGGGTGGCAGGAGAGGCTGACTGCCGTTGGATCCTCTGGTGCGAAAAGTCTTACAGAGATTGCTTTATGTTTCAAATGGTTTCTGAGCGCGCCCTACCTACGAAATGCCGAGATGGGCCAATAGGCGACACGGCGGCTCGTACCGATAAAAACGGGGCCGCCGAAATGAAGCGACATCGTTTCCTCCTGACACGAGGCAAGGCAGCAGACTGGTGCCACAAGTTTCCCGAAATATCTCCATCGCATCGTCACGGCTTTGTGGCTGATCTCGCTCTTCCGATGGTCTTTTTTGGGCAGAACCAATTCGCTGCATTGATTTTTGAAACTTAGGAACAAAGACTTGGTTCCAGCGTCATTCGTCCGGGTTCGATGGGGGTCTATCATCGTGTTAGATCGTGCGTATTTAATGCGTCAGCTTTTGACGGTCCTCAAATTCGCCAAGTTAACCTCTGATCCGCGCTTTGCGGCGTTCCTAGCAGAAAAGGCAATCGACCTAGACTCTCAGGCCAAGGCAATTCCCCCTGCGCCGGACATGAGCCCGCGCGCGCCCGACGTCGAGCCGGAGAAATGAGAGCGGTCGGCCTTCTTCCTGCTTCACGGCTTTAAGCGCAGGCGCTGACGGGTCTGCGTCCTCTAGAGAATTGAGCAATTGCTGATGTCCCTGCAATTCCACCGTGCCGTTGACGACATGGAAATTTGGAGCGCAAGTAGCGACAGCTTTTCGTTCGTGATCAGCAACGAGAGCCCAACCGGCCCCGGCTTCCACGGACGCGCGGGCTATCTGGCGTCATGGCGCCCGCTCAATCGGAACATCGGCGCCGTCAGGATCACCAGCTCGCCATTCAAGACTTTTGCGGAGGCCGAAGATGCCTGCAACACGATATTGAACTACCTGAAGAGAGAAACGGATGCCGATCTTTGAGGTGGCTTCACCGATAATCAATGAAGTAGTGATCAGCAATCCGGCTAGACAATGACTGGTTTGGATCGTCAGAAGCGGAAGCCAACCTCGACCGGTTCGATCGCGATGCTTTGAGACCAATCCCTCAAATCCGAACTCGCACGCCTTGCGGAACAGGTCTGGGCCGATCTCGCCTTGCTCGAAATCGCTCATGAAGATGCCATCAGGTCGGCGAGCCAATAGCCGGGCCAGATTGGCCTTGCGCAGAGGGTTGATCGACGTAGGCAAATGATCTTTGGTTTAGCACAAGCGGCATGCACCCCATGACGCGCAGCAGCTGGCGCCCCACCCGACGCCACATCCTCCGCAGCCGCAGCGGCAAGCACGGACCGCGCAGGCCCGGCAAGCGCGACACGCGCGACAACCGCCACACCGGGCAACCCAGGCTAGCTGAACGCCGGTGTGAGCCGCTTCCGTGCCCTCCTTGTCGAACACATAGAACGTCGCCAGGCTTATGTCGGCGATTTCCTCGTCACCGAGAGTAATCTGATGGTTCGGTGAATAATTTGGCGTCTGTGATTCATCGGTGGCCGGTGCAACCGCCGCCGAGGCGCTCGCCACCAGTGAAAAGGTCAAACCAGCAGCGCCCAGGGCGGGCATGGCTTTCGTAACTCGCCTTTGCTTCGAAGCCTGCTTCACTCGTGGCATTTTCGAATCCTCCTCATCTCACACGGGGTCCGAGTTCAATCAGCTTACTTCAAGGGCTGAAGGCCGCTAACCCGACGGGTTATTATTTGGTGGAGTTACCAAAGCTCCGACGGGCGGAGTAAGCGTACAGCTTATTTGTGAGAGGCCCCAGTAAGGAAATGCCGGGGCCTCAACAATTTCTCTCAGTCTAATTGCGATAGATCAATATCCCCTGGTGAGCGCGCCAGGCTTATCCTAGGGCGAAATCCGGCCGAACGTCTGCACCACGGCTTATCGCGGCTACAGAGCGCATTAGTCATAGAAACTCGCCCAATAAAAAAGAGCGAAAAGAACCGCTAGAGGCCCCAGTACGAACGGAAGGATCATCCATCTCTCATAGGCTTTAGTATGCACAGGCCGGTTCGTCGCATGGCTCGGTTCGCTTGGTTGGGTAATCACGGGATAGTCCCTTTCCCTGGCGCAGTCCGCGGTTTCCTTGGTTTAGCAAGACAACAGCCTCTCAACCTGATCCAGATCAAGGCTGCCTGATTCCGTAATGCACTAACGCCAGTCGCCGTAACGGCATGTTCTACACGCTTCAGCGATAGCTGCCGTCCTCAATAGGCCCTGGTTAAAACTCCCGGCTTGTCCCAGTCAAAATCAGGCCGCACGTCGGCACCACGCTTGCCGCAAGCTGAGCAAATAAACTTCGGCTCAAGATCAGATAGCCGAAGATCATCAGACCATCGATCGCCGCTGATCGCGAGCTGGTGGCTGCACCTGTAGTCGGCGCAATAGATCAACAGCCCGCGTACGCCTGACGAGCGCATTTCAGCGAAGGTGATCTTTTGCGGACGGGTGGACATGCCCTATGATTCCGCCGAACGGGGCGACGGGAAGCCGCTAGGATTTGCGTCTCTCCGCGAGCACGAAACAAAGAAAGAGAGTGGCGACAACCAGCCCAAGTTTCATCATGAGCGTCTGCGCGCCATTGTGCTGTGCGGCAAGTAATTGCCGCACGTCAGCTTTTCCAATGAAATGGCCAAGTGGGCCAGTCTAGTCCTCTGGTGCAACACGACCTCTCGGTGCGCGTGTCCTCGGAAGCTTACAAGCCCTCACTCTGCAAGATCGACAAAGCGCGCGATACACTCTCAATGGTCAGACCAAGATAGTCCGCAATATCGCGTCGGTTCATCGGAAGGATAAATGCCCCCGGCGATTGCAGTCGCCGGTCCATTTCGATTAGAAATGCTGCGACTTTTTCGACAGATGTTTGTCGACCCAAAAGTAAAAGATGATTTTCTGCGTGCTGCAAACTTCTCGCAAGCAATTTTAAGACTTCCCTAGTGCCTCTGAGGCTCTCCTTCGAAAACTCGCCGAATATTCGTGTGCGCTTAGCAAGCAGAACCTTGGTATCGACGATGGCTTCCGCCGTCAGCCGATGGGCATCCCCGTTTTCAACCCCGAAAATGTCGCCGGGCAAATAGAATGCGCCGATCTGACGACGACCATCCGGCAGCAGCTTCAACGTGCGGACGGCACCCGAAACGATCTGATAGATATAGTCCGCAGTTTCGTTTTCTGCGAAAATTTCGGTGTCCTTGATATATTTGAACTCACTCCAGAAGGCGCTTTCTCCTATTGCGACACGATACTCTGGCCTACCAGTCGAATGCCGGCTGATGATGTCAAGCATGGCCTAGACCTCGCACGTTTATTGTTATTGTTCAAAAATGCACACTTATCTTTGTCCAACGTGAGGACATTTCTGATGGTCGGCTCAACATCGTGCAGGTTCAATTGAGCTTTCGTATAAAAAGTTAATGCAAATCAAGATCCGTAGCGCGAGGCCATCGCGCGGCATCGCGACGCACTTGCCTAGTGCGGGCGACCGCGGAGGCGATGACATAGCCGGTCTAACACTTGATGCAGATTTTCAATCTCATCGATAGTTCTTGCGGCCAGTGCGCGTTCTGCTGAGCTAGCAAGGAACGAGTTTTGCAAATCTCTGAATTTCTTCAGTCGATCTCGGCTCTCGCCCAGTTTGCTCTCCGCAAACTCGATCTCATCCAGAGTGCGGCCCGGTTTGTGCTTCGGCATGAGCATGGACTCTCGCCAGCGAAATGGCCGAAGTTCCTTTACCGGATATATTGAATGCCCAGCATTGATCTAGCTCAAAAGGCCCTGCATCGAGCGTTTGATGTGCGCATTAAGCGGTGAAACGGAGACCGCACAGCAAGCGCAACCGGCAACGGTTAGCGACGCTCGCCAGAAGGCTCAGGACAGGTAACCGCAGATTAAAGCTTTAGGCTCATCCTAGTCCTGACCTTCTGGTTGGTCACGAACAACAGGCCGTAGCTGATCTCAACCCAGCGGCGGCTTTTCGTTGAGGGCGCGTGGCGTCGGTTCGGTCATTGGTCGGGCCCACTCAAACCGCGCGTCGTCGTATGGCCGCGCCGAAAGCCATTCAGAATCCGTGCCACATAATTTCCAGCCAGGCGATATATGTCGGTACGGCTGCTTCCATAACTCATTAAGCCGCCAACCTCGGTAAAGTCACGCCACTGATAAATCGCTGGAACGCGGTGCCTCGCTGCCAAGGCGACAAGTTGGTCTCGACGGATGTTGAAGAATGGATCTGAGCTGACGATGAGCGCGCCCGCGTGTTTTTGCACGAGATCCGAGAAGGCGGCGTCGATTTCGTCTCCCTTTTCGGCTTTGATCAACAGAAGAAGCCGTCCGCTAGCGCGAGCGGCAACCTCTGCCTCCCTTGTTTCCGGTTCAGCATAGGCAACATTTTTCGGATTCAGCAGTAGAGCGATCGGTGCGGATGATCCGGGCAGCACCTCATGCAGCAGCTCAAACCGCTTGGCCATCAGCACAAAGTTCATCACCGCTATGCCCGTCACATTCCCGCCAGGCCGGTTCATACTCGCGACCAGCCCAAGCGCCACCGGGTCGCCGCCAATCATAAAGACAATTGGAATCGTTGCCGTCGCTGCCTTCGCCGCCGGCGCGGCATACGAGCTGGTTGCCGCGATCACGGCCACCTTCTGGTTGACCAGCTCCGCGGCCAACGGTGGTAGTCGATCGGACTGTCCGTTTGCCCAGCGATATTCGATCGTCGCGTTTCGGCCCTCGATGTAGCCGGCTTCGCGGAGGCCGTGGCGAAACGCGGCTACCCACGGTACGTAAGTATCGGATGATCCATCGCTGAGGAAACCAACCACCGGCATCGACGCTTGCTGCGCGCGCGCCGGCCCCGCGAGCGCTGCGCCGACTAGCACCGCGATGAACTCGCGCCGGTTCATGTCTCCCCTCGTCGCCCGTTGCGGTGGGAAGCCGCTGCGCTCAATTGCGGTTATTCTACCACGGCAGACTGGATCGCGTGTGCCAAATGTCGCAGCACCTAACCCTCTCGCACTCAGCCATCTGCCGTATGTCTGACTTGGGTCACGTGTGGACGGCGCCCTGGCAAGAACTTTCTGACCGTTTTGCAGCATTGGTCGGGTACGGTCACGTGTCCGGCCTCACATGATGATTCCTCTGTCAATGGCTTTCTGCCGACGGCGATCCGAGGTGAGCTCTCTTGCTGCAGGGCAAGGCTTCCCTGCTAACTTCACATCCGGCGGGATGGTGATCCCGACCACTGTCCCACATTCGGGACGGGAGAGCTTCGAAGGAACGGCACCACTCTGTGAAGACGGCGCCGAAGCGCCACGCCGGACAACGGCGACGTTCCCTCGGATCACCGGACTGCAATGCCGTTGCAGCGCGGCCCGGTTTCGGAGACGGTTAGATGGAGGGCTTCGTGACCGCACCCTCAGGCATCAGACCGTCGATGACGAACCGCCATAAGGCAATCAGGAGTTTACGCGCGAGCGCCACCACCATGACCTTACGAAGGCGGCGGCCAGTCGAGCCGACGCGCTCGCGGAACCAGACCACCTGCGCGGTGCCCGCCTGGTAGCGTTGCCAAAGCCAGGCCAGTTCGACCATCACCGTTCTGAGCCGACGGTTGCCTGCTTTCCCGATACCCTGCTCACGATCGATGCCCCCGCTGCTATACGGGGTCGAGGTGAGGCCGGCATATGAACCGAGCGCCTTGCCATTAGCGAAGCGTCGGACAAAGGCTTCTCGCACCAGCACGGTTGCGCTCTGCACACCGATACCGCGCAGGCTGATGAGTTGCTGGATCATCTTACCGGCCTGGTCCGGAGCATCGGTTCTAGCGACGGCATCACGTTCAAGTTCTAACTCCGCGATCTGCGTAAGTACGAGTTCTAGCCTCGTAAGCAAACGCTCGATCTTAGCCAGTGCATTTGGCGGTATCGGATCGCCAAGGCCCGTCCGCAGCTCGGTCAGACGGCGACGTCGGCTTTGAAGAAGGGGATTGTAGTCGTCAGTGCCCAGCGTCGCCAGAACGGCGCCGATCCGATTCACGAGGCCGACACGCTCGGAGACCAACTCACTCCGCTCCCGGACACACCGCCGCGCATCCTCATCGGCTTCGTCCGGGATCGGCACCATCGAACAGACGCGCGGCTCGCCGCGAAGCCAGGCAAGCAAAGTCCGCAACAGCAGCTCCGCATCGATGCCATCCGATTTACCACGGCGCATGCGCCGGTCAACGGGCACACTCGAAGGCTGTTTTATTGGCAAGCGCAACAGCGGCGATCTTGAGCGGCCGGCGCTCCATAACCCCACGATTCACAGGTAGCTAGATTGGTGTCGTCTGTGCTTGGCGGTGTCGAGTGCAGGGAACGCCCGACTGGACAAGCCCCCCTCCGTCGGGAGTTCTTATTGGGACGGCCTCAGCTTGCCCCCAGGCTGGGGCCGTTTTCATCTCCTGCTCTGCTGGCAGCTAATTCCCAGGCGCCTATGCCGATCCTCAGTGAAACAAGGCAGCCTGATCCGGTTGGGGTGGGGGGAGGCACCAAATCGAAATGACCATCAACCCCATGCAAAGCGCCCACGACGCGCCTCGGTGCAGAGCCAAATCGAAACGAACGGGGAAGCGCTGTCGTGCGCCCGCGGTACGCGACTGTCGCGTCTGTCGAATGCATGGGGCTAGCGGCGGCGCGCCGACCGGCAAGCAGAATGGCAACTATAGGCACGGCACGCGCACAAAAGAGGCGATCCAGGCGGTGAGGTACGTCAATTTGCTGTCGCGCTTGGCGCGTAAATCCTGAGAAGCCGTGCTGGCGGGCACCGTCGTCGTTGTTTAGTCGATGTCCGTTGCAGAAGTCGGCGACGACAATGGCGGGGCAGCGGTGAGGACAAGGCTGTTGATGCGGAGGTCGGTCATCTGCTGCACCGGCTTGCCGAAGCTGAGTTACCGGTGGGAGACAGCATGAAACGGCGTGATTTCATCACCATTCTCGGCGGCGCGGCGGCGACACAAGTGATTAGGCCGGGTTTAGTGGGTGCGGCAACATCGGCCAAGCGTCCGATCATCGGCGTTCCGGTGACGCGGTCGGGCTTGTGAACATCGTGCATTACTCCTGGTTCTGACTTGATCCGTCGCACCTTTGCGTCAAGCTGACTCCAGTCGTGGGCAGGAGGACAACGTGAGGTTTGTTCTTTTGATCGGATGCCTGAGCTTGGGTGCCTGTGCGGCCTTGGTGACCATGCGGCTTCCGAGCCTAAATCGCAAAGTTGCTCATTTCCTGCCCCTCGGTCTCGCAATTCCTTCCACAAGACCGAGGAGGACCGGCTGGTCGTAATTCCCCTATTCACCCCCGGCCAGCCGGTTTCATGCGGTCGGTGATTTTCCGCTGATAGCGTTCAGCGCCTCCGTAATTAGGTGCCGGCGAGAACGTATCGAAGCGTTCGTCCGGTCAGCCAAGATGCAATGGCCGCCTCAATCAAGTAATCGGGATGGAGGACGGTCTGTGGGTGACCATTAACCAAGTCAATCAATGCGAGGAGCGGCAATGGGAGAAACAACACTGCCAGGATGCATCCGAGCCAATAAAGGACATCCCCCAATCGAGCAGCCACTGCCCTCTCCTCGGCGAAAAAAGTCCCACTCGCTTGCTGGTAACGAGCGGGACTGAGGTGGCGCCACCGGAACAGGCTGAACCGGTGACGCCGGCCACATGTCGCTGCTGATTCGTGGCACCGAGGAGTCCGCCGTGGTTCGCTTTTAGGCGCAGCGATAGGCGACTTTGAGTCATTAGAGGCAAGATCCTCATGACGCGCCTGTCAATATCCGATATGCGCCGGCTCATTTCCTCCTCACACGCTTGCGGCGACCTCGAAAGGGCCTGTGAGAGCCCTCCAGATCGCCGGCTCAGATACGCCGTAAACCTCGGCCAGCTCGGCCATCGTCTCGCCCTTGGCATAGCGATCGGCGGCAACACGGATCATTTCCGGTTCGAGCTTCTTCTTGCGGCCGAACTTGACGCCCTTGCGCTTGGCCCGCTCGATGCCTTCCTCGCAGCGTTTGCGGATAAGCTTGCGCTCGAAGTCCGCGATACCGCCCATGATCGTCAGCATCAGCCTGCCGTGGTCCGTGGTCGTGTCGCACCACGCCTCACCAAGGCTTAGGAAGCCACAGGAGAGGCTTTCCAGTTCGTGCAGGATGTTGTGGAGGTCACGGCTCGAACGCGCCAGGCGATCCAGCTTCGTCACCACGACGATATCGCCAGGCAGGAGATCCTTCATCAGCCGCTTGAACTCTTTCCGGCCGTCCGTGGTCTTGCCCGACACCTTCTCGCTGTAGATTTGCTCGCAGTCAGCCGCCTTCAGGGCCTCGACTTGACCCTGATAGTCCTGGGTGTTGCTGCTGACCCGCGCATATCCGATCTTTGCCATCTCAAACCTCATTTTGAAATCCAACGATTTGCAAGTTATAAAACATCGGGAAATCAACGCCAATCGAAAACTTGCATTTAGTCTACTTTTTGAAAGTCCGTTGGACCTCGATAGGCGATCTCGGCCGTCCTTTCTCAGGATTTACGCGCCAAGCGCGACAGCAAGCTGATGTACCTCACCGCCTGGATCGCCTCTTTCGTGCGCTTACCGTGCCGATAATTCCCGTTCTGCTTTTTCCTTCAGAGCTTGCCGCTGTTTTCGCAAGGATTCGCGCCGCGTAATTTCCGCCTTAGCGGCCCGCACCGCTTCCGCCATTGTTGGTTTTTGTTTTTGCAGCGGCGTCCTGTTCACTCCAACGTATGGTAGTGTTGGCCGAACTTGGGTGGACAATATCGAGGGGCGCTCGATCGGCTGCGTTATCATTGGAGATTGCAGGTTTGTTTTTGGGCATGTTGGCGAACGCGTTCCTAGCTATTTCGTTTAAACATGCGACAAGACCCTGTCGTGACAAACCGTGCGTGACCAGTGCAAACGCCGTCACTATTGCGGCGACGGCGGCTAATGACCATGAGATTAAACTTCTTCTGTCCTCCGGCTGCATCCGGCGAATATGCGCCGGAGAGGAGTCATTGAGCACCTAACGAAAGCAGCTTGAATAGAGCGTTATCGCCGTCGATTTGAGCCGACTCTGCTCAAGATTAAATTGTTGCACGATCCAACGATTTAGCTCGCACAAGGCATTTTTCGAGCAGTCTTTAGCGGGGGCGGTCCCGATGTCAGGCCCCGAATGGCCTGGCGCGGTCCGGCTCCTTCGAAAATCGCCTAAGGAGACTTCAATGTCACGATATGTAGTTCAGTTCATGAAAGTCGTGCTTGGCGAAAACGGACACGAAGCTGAAATCTGCCAGCGTTCGATGGAAATAGATGCTGCAGACAAATTGGAGGCCGCAGACTTGGCCAAGGTCAGTTTCTGTGAAAGCGAACGCGTGAAGGAATGGTCACTTCATGCAGACCACGTTCGCATTACCGACGCAGAGTTTCGACTTAACGAAAATCAAGATACTGTTGCTCTAGCCGCGATCTCTTTTGGCCTCTGGGCTTCGCTGCTCTTTGCCTTTTCTTGAACGGCCCAATAGTCCGCTTCTAGTGGCAGCTCATCGAACGCCGGCTTGTACCCATTTTCCTGATATTTAGAGGGAATTGTTAACTGTCGGGCGTCGCACCCGGGTCCCGGGAACCAATACCGGCGAACGGCTTTGTATAATATATATGTATGTCCGGAATTTCTATCCGCATGAAACGGTCGTCGTTTCCATGTCAGTGGCATCGTCGTGAACAAAACAACCCAGACAATCGAGAGCGCCGCCGCTAGTGGTGCTTTCCATATTGAAGATGTTTATCCGTTGGTCGACAGTGGACGCTTTCCTGTGAAGCGCATCGTAGGCGAACGGATTGATGTTTGGGCGGATATTTATCGCGACGGACATGATGTGGTCGCCGTGGCGCTGGTCTGGCGCCTTGAGCAGGAGCGGGAATGGCATCGCGAGCCGATGACCCATTATAGCAACGACCGCTGGCGCGGGTCGTTCGTCCCGGAGGCGTGTGGACGCTATGTGTTTACGATCGAGGCCTGGACCGATGAATTCGCGACATGGCGGCACGGATTTGAGCTCAAGCAACAAGCCGGCGTCGATCTTACCCTCGATGCGATCGAGGGAGCCGGCCTGCTCACCAAGGCCAAAGCTGGCGGCCATGCCGCGGCCACCGTTATCCTGCGACAATGCGAGGATTTTCTTCAAACCGGCGAGGCTGCACCGCTGCTGACCGCCGAACTGAAAGAGGCCATGGCCGAGAGCCAGTTGCGATCCGACCTGACCAGGTCGCCGCTGTTTCCATTGATGGTTGATCGGCCGCGGGCTCGAGCGGGCGCCTGGTACGAGATGGTGCCGCGCAGCCAGGGCAAGACACCGCACCAGCATGGAACGTTCATGGATTGCATCGCGCGCCTGCCCGATATCGCGGCGATGGGTTTCGACGTGGTGTATCTCACGCCCATACACCCCATCGGTCGCGCTAACCGCAAGGGCCGCAACAACGCGATGATATCGGCGGAGGGCGATCCCGGAAGTCCATACGCCATCGGTAGTGCCGAAGGCGGCCACGATGCGGTGCATCCGGAATTGGGCACGTTGGAGGATTTCCGCAGCTTCGTCGCGGCCTGCAGGCGGCTCGATATGGAAGTCGCGCTCGACTTCGCCGTGCAGTGTTCACCGGATCATCCCTGGCTCAAGCAGCATCCGCAATGGTTCAGGCAGAGGCCGGACGGATCGATGCGCTATGCAGAAAATCCGCCCAAGAAATACGAGGACATCGTCAATCCCGATTTCGCGTCCGAAGACGCCGGCGCACTGTGGAACGCATTGCGCGATGTTGTGCTGTTCTGGATCGACCAGGGCGTCAGCATCTTTCGGGTCGACAATCCGCACACCAAGCCGTTCCGGTTCTGGGAGTGGTTGATCCATGAAGTTCAGCTTCGCCATCCCGACGCGATCTTCCTCGCCGAGGCATTCACACGGCCGAAACTGATGAAGGGTCTGGCCAAACTCGGCTTCACGCAATCCTACACCTACTTTACTTGGCGGACCCAGAAGTGGGAGCTGGAGCAATATTTAAACGAACTGACGGCCTATCCGGAGCGCGATTTCTATCGCCCGAATTTCTTCGTCAATACACCTGACATCCTGCCTTGGCATCTGCAGAGCGGCGAGACCTGGATGTTCAAATCCCGAGTCGCGCTTGCTGCCACGCTATCCAGTACATATGGCATCTACAACGGGTTCGAATTGCTCGAACACGATCCGATACCGGGCAAGGAAGAATATCTCGATTCGGAGAAGTACGAGATCAAGGTGCGGGATTGGAACCAGCCCGGCAACATCAAGCCCTACATCCGCGATCTCAATCGCGCGCGCCGGGAAAACGCGGCGCTGCAACAGACAAGCAATCTGCGCTTCATTCCGGTCGAGGACGGCAACGTCATCAGCTTCGTCAAGGAGTCGATCGATCAAACTAACACCACTGTGATGGCTATCGCACTGTCGCCCGAGCCGCACGAGTTCTGGGTTCCGCTCGACGCTGTCCAGGTCGGCGTCGCTGGCGAGCGCCGTCACGTTGCCGCCGTTGAAAATCTGATCACCGGCGAACGCTATCCGCTTGAATGGGGCGGCATTCGTTTGCGGATCGACCCGGTGCGCGATCCCGCTTTGCTCTTTCGCTGTCTGGCGTGAGAGTCATGAACGTAATGCAATCCATTGACACTAACGTATTCGAACACGACGTACTGCCCGTGCACCTGGCGCTAACCCGCTGGTACCCGGAGCGGTCGGCGCAGGCGATACATCCAACCCTAATCTCTGCGATTCCCTTCTGCAATGTCGGCGATAACCGACCTTGGTTGGCCTTTTTCGAGACGACGCAGTGCGGCGCGACAGCGCGCTACGTATTGCCGCTTCGGATCGAATGGGAGCGCTTTGATCCCCAACGCTACAACCCCCGCGCGTTGGCGGCGGTTCGTCAGGGTCCGCGGGAAGGAACGCTGTTGGACGTTGCGACCAACCCCATTTTCATCACCCTTCTGCTGAGCAATCTGAGCGAGGCCTTGACTGTCGAAGAAAACGGACTGCGCCTTGAATTTCGACCGACCAGCAAGTTCTTGGACCGGCCGATCAAAAGCCCTGCGCATATCCGTGCCGTCGAAACCGAACAATCCAACAGTACCGCGCTGGTAGATAGCGACTACGTGGTGAAGCTGTATCGCAAGCTTGAACCTGGCATTAATCCCGAGATCGAAGTCGGCCGGTTTCTGACCGAGGTCGCGGGCTTTGCCAACACACCAGCACTCCTGGGCAGCGTCGAACTGGCCGAAGGCAACAAGAAAAGTGCGATCGCCATCGTTCATGGCTTCGTCGAAAACCAGGGCGATGCCTGGACCGTGACCTCAGCCTATCTCGATCGCTTTGTAGAGGAGCAGCGCCTGGTAGTGGCGAGCGAACATCCCAGCCGAAGCGAGGAGCAACTTCCCTACCCCTATTACATGTCGCAGATCGGACGACGCGTTGCAGAGATGCATCTCGCGCTAGCCGGCAGCAACAAATTCGCCGATTTTGCACCGGTGCCGACCCGGCCTGAGGACGTACGGCATTGGATCGATGGCGTGATGATCCGTGCCGAGCGCGTCTTTGAAGCTTTAGAACAGCGGCGCGGTACGACAAAGGAAGTGCTGATCCATCAAGCCCTGGCACAACGAGCCGCCTTGCATGACCGTCTCAATGCGCTGCTTCCGCCCGAGCTGAATAGTCTGAATATCCGTCACCATGGCGACTTCCATCTCGGACAAATCCTGGTGGTCAAGGACGATATCTTCATCATCGATTTCGAGGGCGAGCCCCGCCGTCCGCTATGCGAGCGGCGGCACAAGGGGCCCGCGGCGCGCGATGTGGCGGGCCTGATTCGTTCGATCGACTATTCGGCAACGGCGGCACTGGAACGCGCGTTGAAGATCGCGCCTGATGAGCAGGGCAGGCTTGGCGCGGCGCTCGCGGAATGGCGCGATCGCTCGACCGCGGCTTTTCTTGCCGCCTATCGCGAGAACATGACAGATGCAGGTCTATGGCCAGCCGATCCGGACGCCGCCGGGCAGATGCTGAATTTCTTTCTGCTTGAAAAAGTACTCTACGAGATCGACTACGAATTGGCCCACCGGCCAGAATGGCTTCGCGTCCCGTTAACCGGCATGCTTCGAATATTGTCTCAGCGTATAAACGGGGCGTCATGACCAAACTGTCCGCGGTGGCCTATGCGATTGTGGAAGGCCCTCGCGCAAGCTGTTAAGAATTCGTTAACAGTAGTGAGGCATGACTCCGAATCGTGATCGAAAGGAATTGTGATCGAAAGGATTAGTCCATGCCAAACTTGGAAGAGGCAATTCGCGAACGTGCCTACCACCTCTGGATCGCCGATGGTCAACCCGAGGGCAAGGCGGACGTCTATTGGTTGAGCGCTCAGCGGGAAATTCTGACCACGTCACTTGAAGACTCACGCGAAATCGCAGCTACGGCGCACCTGGAATCGGCATCGGCCACGACCAAGCTTGAAAAAAAGGCGAGGGTCGCCCGATCGGGAAAAGGCAAATCTCGCGCTGCATAGTTTCTCCATGGTAACGTGGATGATGCTGATGATCGGCTTTGCCACCGTCCGCGAAGCGGGCCTAAAAATCTCAGAGCACCCTGAGCACGGGCTTAGGCCGCCGCTAGCTCAATCTTCTCGCTCCGCTTTCTCTCGGCATCGTAGACCTTGATCTGAAGCATCGGAAAACGCCCAGAGACCGTCGACACGCTGCGTTCCAGTGAAGACCGACGATCAGCTTGATCTACAAGCACTGCACCGGGTGCGATCTCGCCTGATCGGCCAACGAACCGCTGTGATCAATCAGATCCGCGGCTTTCTTTTGGAGCATGGCATTGCGATACGTCAGGGGCTTCGCTTCCTCCGCCAACATAACCTGACGCCCGATGTCGGCTTTCGGGGGGGTAGAGCCGACATACGATTGACGCGCCGGGATGTCGCTTTTTGACCACCCATCTGCGACACCCTTAGGCCTCCGGTCGCCGCGACGTTGGCGTCGGACAGCTGCGATCGAACTTCGAGTCGCGGCCCTTTGCTCGCCTTACCTCCGGTTCGTGTTTTGGAACGGTTGACATGATTCGCCATCTTGCGCGCTAGTAGGGCCGTGGACGGCGCTCCTCAAAAAAAACCCGCCATTGGCGACGGGTCCCAGTTTGGGAGAAACGCCAAGCAGGGTAACTCGATTTGCGATCGCGTAATGTGTCGCAAATCACACGCGGGAGAAAAAACTCTCGGAACATCGGGCCGCCCGACTCAGCGACCAAGATCAAGGCTTCCATCGCTGCCTGCCATTGTGCGGCCTCGTGCTCAGCTTTCGGAAGCTTCGTGATGTAAGTACCGGCGTCCTGCAGGGTGACAAGTTGCCGACCGCGAGGCAACGGTATCGGATCCTCAAAGCGGCGGGACCAGGCCAAGCGGCTTTGCCGCTTAATACGTTAGCGGAAGCACCCGCTGTAGAATCGCACCAAGGCATATGAGCACTACCAGCAACTTAAGAAGATTGGCTAGCCGACGGTCGTTAGCAAATTTGTCGATAGCCTAAAACAGATTGCTCCAACGACCACAATGACCAGCACTAAGTGCGGCAATGAAGGCTAAGAAGGCTCTCATCTTTCATTTCCCATCGCGATCCGTTGCTCTGCGATAGTTAGGTTGCCGGACTGGCGCAGATGCGAGACGAAAAAGGAAACCTGGTGAGTTCCTCTTCGGGTGGTTGGCCCGCGGAACTGGATTCGAGCGAGTGGATTGATCTATTCAAGGAGTCGATCATGCCGCAGAGCAATCCTGACCCAAGGACAGTCGAAACAGGCGAACAGATAGCTCCACGACCGCACGACTCAGGCAGTCAAGCAAACGAGACGGTTGATGGTCTGGACGCGACTACCGAAGCCTTACGGCACGCCGCCGAAGACACACCGTCGGCCGCCAAACCTGACGATGTCGAAAAAACGCCCGTCTTTGACCGAGCCGATTTAGCGCCGAAAATTTGAGTGAGAGTACATGGCAACAGCGCCATCATTGTAACCCGTCGCCCAGCTCCGAGAGCATGTTGATGGTTCCAATGATGGCGCCAAAAGGGGCTACCTCAACGAAGCCGGGAGGGAAGCCAAGGATTTTCGCTGCGCGCTTTGTGAATTGCTTGATCACTCTGTCGGGATGTGAGGGGGCCGCCAATTGAAGCGGCCTTTCATATGACCACGAATGCGAGAGCCGCTCCCAAAACAATCAGCGTATTTACGCCAGCGATCATGATGCCGAGATAAACGTCGGCCATGAGATTCTCAGATTGGAACTTGGTTTGCCTACCAAACACCGCTCTTCTCCGGGCAATTGTCTAGCCTGCATGTGTCAAGCAGAGGATAGGCATTCGTTCCGGGGAAATGTCCGAAAGTATACCTATGTATCTTGTTCCAAAACCATTCGATCAAATTAGGCCCCTTCCGCACTGAAAGGGGCGGTCGGAATGGCGGCGGGATGAGGACGGTCGCGATCGGTCGCGCTCCGACGCGGACCGTCGCCGTCCCAGCCCGCACATCCGGTGCCGGGAGCCGACTATTATTCGATTGGCCCTACGGGGGCCGTAACTGTTTGAGGGCAAGTTTGGATATCTCGGCCGGGTCTTCAATTCCCATCCGGCCAATCGCAATTATCTTCTCGGCGACAAGCTGCGTGATCGGGTCGTTGCGATCCTTTAATCGCAGCGCCCGCAAAGTCTGTTCGTAAGCCGTCACGAGACGTTCAATGTCCTCCGGCCCGAACGCAGTGTCTTTGAACAGCCTTTGGAAAGTCATGTGCTTAACAACGCGCAAGCCAGAACTGAGCTGAGTAACTATTTCCTGCCCGCCGAAACATTTTTTGAAATTTAGCGGGGAACTAGCCCAAGGTGTGGCGCAACAGCAATAAAAAAACCGTCGCGAGGGCCATGTTAGCCGCGCTGGTCGCTGGCCCATTGCGCGCGCCTTGCTTCTTGCTTCCAATGAAAATTCGGCTGACGTCCGCACTCCTTCGGCCGCAAGCTTGGCAACGGCTCCAGGGGCGGACGACCAGCCACCGGACGGGAACCTGTCCGCACCATGCGGCTATCCGACGAGTTCATTGCAAAGGTCGATGCCTGGGCCGAAAAGCAGGACGATCACCCGGGACGTACCGAGGCGATCCGGCGCCTGGTCGAGCTCGGCCTTAGGGTCAAGACGGAAGAAAAGCCCGTTAGAAGACCCGGTCGGAGGTTGCGCGCTCGGGAGCTCGCCACCGAAGCAATCGAAAAGATTAGCGATCCCTCTGCGCCGCCCGAAGAACGCGCCCAGCGCCGGCGCCGACTCACCAAGGGACCGAGCGAATTTCGTGAGGCTCGCGTTGATCAGCCGAAGGCGAAGGGGAAATAACCCGAGAGGGAGCAAATGGCCAAATGCTGCACTTTCTGTTCGATTGGGAATACCCCCATTGGATGATGATGGCCGGAGCCATCCTTGTGGCGATTGGATTTATCGGTCTTGCATTTCGACAAAATAGGAACGGGCCGGTTAGCGAGTCGAGTCAAGCACCGGCATCCACCCCAAGCGAGCGGCTAAAGGCTATGCGGGAATCCGCGTCTGCTGCAGCCGGGCTGAAGGCGAAGGGGAAATGAAACAGATGCGCCAACGAATAAAAAACAAGACCGCTACTTTTGACCGCGGTTGCTCCGATTGGATTAGCCGGGCGGCCCTTTTTTGTTTCCGGAGATTTCCCCGGCGCGATTTAGCTTTGCGTTGGCGCCGATTCGACTCATCGGCGAATCCGACGCACACTGGCCGGCTTCCAAGGTCCCGCCGCCCCAGTCCGGCATCGGTCATTAATTCGCCCACGAAAATGTGGCTGGAACGATTTTCAAATCGGGAGCGTCCTTATTCCAGCGATCACGCGGCCTGCACGGTCGCCGCCCGTACATCGCCCCCAGTGACGAGGGCGCGGCCGTGCTTGGGGGGTGCATGCCATGCGCTGGCGCCGATCGCATAGGAAGCGCAACCGCCAACGGATTGCCGCTCACGCCAGGAGGCTGAGGCGGTAACGACCAGGGCGTGGGCTCAGGTCCACGCCTCAAAGCCTGTGAATATCGTTGCGAAAGGGAAGCATCGATGGATGAGAAAGCAAGAGCGGCCACATTCGGCCTGATCGAACAATTGGAACGGGAACACCCAGGAGAAAGCCAAGAGCAGCTGTTCAAACGATACCAGGAACGGCTCGCCGCCGATCCAGTCTTGAGAGAGGCTGCGGTGCGTGGAGCGTTTGATCTGCTTTGCGACAAGACGCTTGATGGTTGGGTGCACGAAGGCAAGGAAGTCCCGCCCGGACTGAAAAAGCCGCATTAGGCGCGCTGGCGCCGATCGGCCGGCCCATGACAGCCCGCCCATGCCGGACCCGCGTCGATGAGTCCCGCAGGCCCGGCGATCGGCGTCTGGTAGTGATAAGTTTGATTGTGGCAGACCTGCGGGCTGGAATGTTGACTATCCGCATTGCATATTCCTTGGATGGCCAAGAAGTCCCACCCACGCCTGCTTGAAGTCACGGTAATCCCCTTGGAGCCAACGCGATGGGAGTGGCGAGTTTACGAAGGCGATACGCCACTGATGACGGGCTTTGAGACCTCGCGCGAGACCGCCCAGATTAGAGGGTGATCGTGCTCTATTCCGCTTGCTATCCGCAGGGTTAGAACCACCCCAAACGCCCTATTGATTGATCGGGTGGAGGCTTGGGCATCAGCGAACGGCGCCACCCGCTCAGAGGCTTTTCGTCGCCTGGTCGAACTGGGGCTGAAGGTGAAGAAATGATTCGGGTGCTGCGCTAAGCTTAGCTTTCTAATTCCCCGACTCAGCAGAAGGTGGCATTGTCGCGCGGGATAGGTCGAAGCGAGTATCCGCGATGACCCAGAAAACTGTCACTTTAAAGTTTATCGTTCCTGAGGCGCTAGCCGTTGCGTTCGGGATCATGATCTTGATCGGCATCATCTATCTCACACACAAATACCCCGTTCCCACCGTTCAGGCGGATGCCCACCACTCTGCAGCCGACAGCCGCGGAAGTGCTGAGTTGCAAGCCCCTGACGGGCGTCTTTCGCGCGTTCACATGTTGCTTTCCAGAATGAAATGATCAGTGCAACTTCGAAAGCTCGATGGTTTGCTTTAACCCTCGGGGCGCAGGGACCAATGACAGAACCCGCCCATTTCGCCTCTCGACCATGGACGCAGGCCGACGATGATAACCTGCGGAGGTT
>Ga0210406_10001966_pt1 | contig 24053 bp, 20 predicted proteins | sample IncBWC30MmetaG_FD_155454 | JGI IMG/M metagenome (GOLD analysis project Ga0210406, IMG submission 155454) | Forest soil microbial communities from Barre Woods Harvard Forest LTER site, Petersham, Massachusetts, United States - Inc-BW-C-30-M | ecosystem: Environmental > Terrestrial > Soil >...
TCGGGCTTGAGGTTATAAACCTGCATGTAGATGCCGAGCTTTTCGTTGGATGGGAACTCGCCATCCAACTTCGGCCGGACTTTGGAGGAGCCGAGCACGAACTGGCCGGTCCCGATTTGCTTGGCGGGGACGTGTTCCAACTGGTCGGCGAGAATCAGCGAACTGGCCTCGAGCGTCTCGTCGTCATACCTTGGAACTTGCAGGCGGGTGTTGATCACGCCGACGTTGCCGCTCTTGACGTCCTTGATGACGATGTCCAAACGATACAGACCGGGACGCAGGGGAACCGCCTTCTGGTAGATGGACTGCTGCTTTAACGAGCGCTGGAACAAGCTCTCCGGAAAGTCGCGGCTGACGGGATCCTCGAAGGTTTGCACCACGCGGCCGGTGAGCGTGCTGACGCGGCCAAAAATATTCATGGTCGCGGAATGCACGCCATCCTTGTTGTCGAAAGAAAGCTGGTTATTGGGAATCTGCACGGTGACGGGTACGAGCACGGTGTCGTTGGTCACCTTTAGATAATCGGTGCGATAGACGAAGTGCACCTGGTCGCGCACGATGCGCGCGGTCACGATGGCCTCAAGGTCTTTGTATTTCACGGCCGGCGGCTTGAAGGCCTTGGAATACTGTTCGAGACGGTTGAACTCATCCATGCTGGATGGCGTGCCGCCCAGCGTGGTGGGCAGATTGGTGCCGTCAGAGCGCGTGAATCGATCCGTCTTGGAGGCCATGCCCATGGACTCAAGCAAGCTCAAGCCGGCGCCAGGAACGTGCAAGAGGGCGTCCTTTTCGGAAGGATCCATGGTGAGGTGATACTCGCCGGAACCGGAGGGATCCACGAATTCCCAAATTACGTTTTCGCCGATGCCTTCCATGTAGCGATAGCGCCAGGTTTCCCACGGGTACGTAGTGGTTGAGCCGCCGCCTTCTTCCATGGGGCGATCGTAGGTGCCGCCGCTCGGATGCGATTCGACTTCGTCGGCGGGACCCCACATGATGTACATGCGGCCGCGGTCCGTCTTCCATCCCGGAATTCCGGATGCGAAATGCTCATTGGTGTACGCGATACGGCGGTAATGCTCTTCTTTGAAATCATTGTCGGGGAGATCGGGATTGCTGCTGCGGCGCAGCCAAAACTGTTCGATGAATTGCTCACGCTCTTCGTTGGTGGCCAATTGCAAGAATGCCTGGCGCTCTTCGGGAGAGATGATATAGATCACGTCCTCGTTGAGCCACTGCTTGTAAGGAGTGTCCAGCTCCTTGAGCGTCTTCTTCAACTTTCTTTTTTGTTCTTTGTCGAGCTTCTGCGGGGCAGGCGCTGCATTTGGATCTCGAGCGTCTTGCGCCAGAAGTGGTGGCACAAGGACGGCGAGAGAAAGGAAGGAAAGGACCGAAACACGGGCTGCCCGCAACATGAGACACCTCGACGTTTAGAAGATGGGATTCTAACCCTGGGGGAAGCTCCCGTCAATCAACGAATCTCCTGCATTATGTGACACTTGTGACCCCGGAGGAAGTTAGAGCACGGAAGTTAAAATAGGGTTGCCTGACAGTTTTTGACCTGTTCGTTGGTACAGCTGTTTGGGGGGGGCGAAAGCTTGCCCCGAGGATGCAGCTACCGGAGGATGCAGCTATTGGACGCGCTGCTGCTGGCCGTCCCAGCCTACGAGTGAGTCAAAGATAGCCAGGACGTGGCGGCGGTATTCGACCATCCGGGAGAAGATGTCGCGCAATTCCGGCTCGCGCTCCGCTTCGCGATGCCATTTGGCGAGCACCGCGGGCGGCACTTCGATGTCGCGACGCAGTTGGTCCGCCGAATGACCGCGCAGGAATAGGCCGTAGAAAAAGGCCGCTTCCCGCTGCGGAAAATCGAAGTCCAGCGGGACTTCGGTGGGAACGAATTGTGCCATCGTGGCCATGGCGAAAAGGCAGTTTACAGAAAAGCGTCCCGGCGTCAAGTAGTACCCGGGCTTGGATGCTACGTGGCGGGTAACCCCATACCCTGAACCCAAATTGGATGCCGTTTGCGCGTCACAGATACAACGCGGGGTTGCTTGGGCGGCTCTAAACTCTTAGGATTAAGACTGTGATGGCGGAATTTCGCAAAATGCGGCACGGATCAGTGATGGGGCGCGGGCTGAACCGCGTGCTGCGCTTTGGTATGCGGCGCGGTTTGCGTTCCTTGGAGGTGAACCCCGAAGATTTTCGGCGGCAGCTTGCGGACAAGCACGGCCTGTGGGTCCCAAATTTCGGCCGCATGCAGGATGTACCGGTGGAACGGCTGGATGCCATCGCGCAAAAGCTGATCCGCGATGCGGAGCGGCTGGCCTTGGCCGAGGGCGCAGGATTCGGGCTTGGAGGGATGATCACGCTGATTCCGGATGCGGGGATACTTACGGCGATTACGCTGCGGCTGATTCAGCGACTTTGCCTGCTGTACGGATTTGAGATGCGTGGCCAGGATGAGCGCGTGGAATTGTGGCTGGCCGCTGCGTCGGCCACCGGCGTGGATTACGGAAAAGATTTGGTCGAAAAGCAAATGTTTGAGAAATTGGGCCCGCGGATCGCGAAGACGCTGGCCGTGAAGCTTGGCGAGGAAACCGCTGAGAAATGGGTTGGGCGCATGATTCCCGTGGCCAGCTCGGCGATCGGCGGAATCCTGAATTTTACCTTTGTGCGCACGTGGGGACGCCGTGTACAGCGCAATCTGCGCGAAAAGCATCTGGCCTCGGGCGCGCCGGCTGTTCGGGCTTTTCCTGCCCCCGCCCCCAATTTAAATTAAACCGCGCGGTGGAAACTTCCGTTTCGCGGAAGTAGAGTGGATGGCGGCCGGCGAGGTCGAAGCGCCTCGCTTGCGCTTTTGGAGAGGACGTATGGGATCGAAAACGGGAATACTATGCGGCGCGATTTTGTGCGCGGCTGCTTTGGGCGTGGCGATTGCCGCGCCGCGGGCCGCTTCGCAATTGGCGCAGAACACGGAAGAGGCGGTGCCGGCGTTTCACAACCAACCGCCACAAGGGCAGCTTCCGGAGACGCTCGGTCCTTCGCAGTTCAACAACGTCGTGGTCCAGAATGCTTACATCCTCGCGGCGCGCGTGAAAAAAGTCCTTTACCAGCAGCCCTGCTATTGCCACTGCGACCGCAGCCAGGGCCACACCAGCCTGCTCGATTGCTTCGCCAGCGCGCACGGTGCCGGTTGCGGCGTGTGCTTGCGAGAAGCGCTCTATTCGTACGAGCAATCTCACAAAGGCAAGACCGCCGCGCAGATTCGCGCCGGGATCGAACGCGGCGAATGGCAGCAGGTGGATATGAGCAAGTATCAGACTCCGGTGCCGGCCAAGTAGGCTGAACCGTACGACGCATTTAACTAAACCACCTGTTCCGAAACACGCCGCCACGGAGGTTCGTGTATCTCTTTTTCTGTCAGCGAACGTGACACCCTTCTCCCTCGTTTCCCGCAAAGTTTCTTGTCAGCGCGCGCTGTAATTCCGTAAACTTTATTGGCCTAGCCGACAACCGATTACAGGAGGATGGATGAACGTCTGCACGAAGTGGTGTGGCTGGGCCCTGGCAGTAATCCTTTTGCCGTGCTTTGCAGTGCCCCCTGCCCGCGCCCAGGCGCAGGACAAGCATGTCGTCACTTCACAAGAGTTGAGTAAGGACGCGGCGCGGCCCGTCGAAACGCGTGGAGCCAACGAAGCCGCGCTGCGACAGCTGTTCTCCTCCGAGCAAGCGCAGCAGGCCCTCAAGTCCGCGCATATCGATTACAGCAAGGTGGACAAAGCGGTCAGCCAGTTGAGCGATGAAGATTTGGCCAAGCTGGCTGCGCGCTCGCGCCAATTGCAGGACAATTTCGCCGGCGGAAGGGCGGGAGGTTTGTCTGACCGCGACTTGCTGATTATCCTGATCATCGCGCTTTTGGTCATTGCGCTAATCGCCGCTCTGCACTGAGGGTCAGCCGTTCGTGCGTCGCTGAAAAGCCTCGATGCTCCGCGTACTCATAGGTTTCCTGCTGGGCCTTCTTCCGGCGCTGTTTGCCCAGGCAGCGCCGGCGAAGAGCTCGGGCGTGTGGCTCGAGGTCCCCTATGTCAAGCAAACCGAAGACGGCTGCGGCTCGGCGGCCATCGCTATGCTCCTGCAATACTGGAGCGCCCATGGCACACCGGTCGCTGCCGGGCGCGCAGACGCCGCGGCCATTCAGAAGCAGCTCTATTCACGAAAGGCACACGGCATTTTTTCCTCGGACATGCAGCGCTATCTTCGCGAGTCTGGCTTTCGCGAGTTTGCCATGCGCGGCGATTGGAGCGACCTACGGCAACACCTGGAGCAAGGCAGGCCGTTGATCATCAGCATCCAAACGGGCAAGGCGACAGTGCCGCTGCATTACGTGGTAGTGACGGGGATAGATTGGGAGCGCGAAGCGATATTCGTCAACGATCCGGCGCGCGGGAAACTTTTGCGAATCGAGCGGCAGGAATTCGAGAAAGAATGGCAAGCTGCGCGAAACTGGATGCTCCTCGCGGTGCCCGCCGCGGCAAACTGACCCTCCTTTTCCTTTTGGTTGCGTTTGGTTCGCCGGCGTTCGCGCAGCAAAGTCCGTCGGATGCATCGCGCCTTGTCGCCGCGCAAAAAGCCTTTGACTCCGAGCAGTGGGAAGAAGCGGCAAAGTTGTCGCAAGGCCCTGAAAACCAGTCCGCGGATTTGGATTTCCTTCGCGGGTTGGCGCTCGCCCGGCAGCAGCAATGGGACGAATCGCGCCAAGCCTTCGCCGTAGGACAACTCAAGAATCCCAGCGATCCGCGATTTCTGGTGGAGCTGGCCGGGATCGATTACAAACAGAAGGACTATGCGCCGGCCGAGCGAAAGCTTCACGCCGCTTTGCGCTTGGGCTCGCGGGATAGTTATACGCTCGATTTCCTGGGCACCCTCTACTTTCTGCAAGGCAATCTGGAAGCAGCGCTGAAATACTGGAACGCCATCAACAAACCACGCCTGCGGAATGTTGCGGTACAGCCAACTCCGCGCCTCGAGGAACCACTCCTCGATCGCGCGATTACATTCAACGCGCCGCAGGTTTTGAGCGGCGATGCCTTGCTGGCCACCCACGCGCGACTCGAGAATCTGGGCATCTTTTCAAATGAGCGCGCGGAGCTGACACCCGCCGGCGAGAACTTCGACGCCACGCTGCATATCGCAGAGCGCAACGGCTGGGGCGATTCCAGGCTGGAAGGCGCCATCGCGCTGCTGAGCGGAGTGCCCTACGCGACGGTCTATCCCGAAATCTACAATCTCGGAAATCGCGCAATGAACTTCACTTCCTTGCTGCGATGGGATTCCGAGAAGCGCCGGGCCTTCGCGGCCTTTTCTACGCCCTTTTTCGACAACCCCGCCCGTCGATTGCAACTTTATTTCGACGCGCGAAACGAAAACTGGAACCTGAGCAGTACGTTTTTTGGCGCAGGCCCGCCGCTGGGCGACCTGAACATGCGCCGTTTTGCGGGCGGCATCGGGCTGCATTCCGTCGCGAATGGACGTTGGAGGTGGAGCACCGGGATGGAAGCCGCAAGCCGCTCGTTCCGCAATCTTCCCGGAATCACCACCTCTGCGGAAAAGGCTTTCTTCACCGACGCCGATTCGTTCGCCTACTGGCTGCGCGCGGACCGCTCGCTGTTGCGCGTGCCCGAGCATCGCTTCACCCTGGATTCGTCAGCGGAAGGACGGATCGGGCGAACGTTCGCGGATACTCTCGGGGCGTTCGGCACGGCACGCGGCTCGTTGGACGCGCACTGGCTGCCGCGCGCCACTGGCGACGACTACGAACTCCAAACGCGCGTTCGCGCAGGGGCCATCCTGGGCAGCGTGCCTTTCGATGAGCTCTTCCAACTCGGCGTCGAGCGGGACAATGATTTGTGGTTGCGCGGCCACGCCGGCACCAACGGAGGCCGCAAGGGCGCCGCGCCGCTGGGCCGCCGCTATTTCCTGGCGAACTGGGAGGTGGACAAGAACGTTTACGGCAACGGCCTCTTCACCGTGAAGCTTGGCCCGTTCCTCGATACCGGCAGCATCGCCGATTCCTCCGGCTTGTTCGGCTCGCAAGGCTGGCAATGGGACACCGGCGCGCAATGCAAAGTTCGCGTGCTGGGCAGCATCACAGTAGTGCTGATCTACGGCCGGGACTTGCGCGGCGGACGCAATCTTTTCTACGGCACCGTGTTGCGCTGAAATTGCTCCGAGACAACGAAACCCGCGTGCCCTTCACCGCGTCTTTTGTTTCAGGACGCGACGGGAAAGAGCTTTTGACGGTCGCCTTTTCTATTTTCAGGAGAGAGCATGTCGAAACGATCCTTTTTTGCCCTTTGTGTATTGCTCGGCATTGTGGCTTGTTGCGCTAACCTTGCGCTGTTGGATGTTCGCGCTTCGGCGCGGTCCGGAGATGCGCCCGGCTACTGGGGCTTTGACACCGCCAACCTCGACGAGACCTGCAAACCCTGCGACGATTTTTTTCAGTTCGCCATGGGCGGCTGGATGAAAAACAATCCCATCCCGCCGGAATATTCGTCCTGGGGCTCGTTCACCGTACTTGCCGACAAGAACCAGCAAGCACTGCGCCAGATTCTCGAGGCCGCGGAGAAGTCAAACGCGCCGGCCGGCTCCAACGAAAGAAAAGTCGGAGACTTTTACGCCAGTTGCATGGACACCGCAGCCATTGAAGCCGCCGGCACGAAACCCATTGACGCCGTACTGCAGCGCATCGCAGAAACAACCAACGCTCGCGGCTTGCCGGCGCTGGCGGCGCACTTACAACAGCAGGGAATCGGCGTACTGTTCCGCTTCACCTCCGGTCAAGACGCCAAAGAAAGCACGCAGGTGATCGCCATAGCCCTGCAGGGCGGGCTCGGACTGCCGGAGCGCGACTACTATCTTCGCGATGACGACAAATCGAAAAAACTGCGCGACGATTACACCAAACACGCTGCCAAAATATTCGAGCTCCTCGGCGATACGCCGGGCAAGGCGGCAGCGGAAGCGATAACCGTCTTGAACCTGGAAACTTCGCTCGCCAAAGCCTCCATGTCCAACGTGGACCTGCGCGACCCCATCAAGACCTATCACAAGATGAAACTTGCCGAGGTGCAATCGCTCACCCCGGAACTTTCCTGGGATTCTTATCTGAAAACGGCCGGGCATGCCGCCGTGACCGAAATGAACGTCGCGCAACCAGACTTCTTCAAGGCTCTGGACACGCAATTAACCTCCACACCCCTCGAAGACTGGAAGACCTATTTCCGCTGGCACGTGCTGGATGCGGTGGCTCCCGGTCTCCCGGAAAAATTCGTGAACGAAGACTTTGATTTCCGCGGCCGCATCCTGACCGGCGCGAAGCAAATCCAGCCGCGCTGGAAGCGCTGCGTACAGGTTACCGACCGAAATCTAGGCGAAGCGCTCGGCCAGGTTTACGTGCAGAAGTACTTTCCACCGGAAGCCAAGGCTCACGCCCTCGAAATGGTGCACAACCTGATCGCCGCGCTCCGCGACGACCTTAAAACGCTGCCCTGGATGGGACCGGAAACGCGCGCGCAAGCCACCGCAAAGCTCGAGGCCTTCACCGTCAAGATCGGCTATCCGGACAAATGGCGCGACTATTCGGCGCTGAAAGTCGATCGCTTGTCGTTTTTGCAGAACCTCCAGCGCGGCGCGGAATTCGAATTCCAGCGCCGCCTGAACAAAATCGGCCAGCCCGTCGACCGCACGGAATGGGGCATGACACCGCCCACCGTCAACGCCTACAACAACAGCAGCATGAACGAAATCGTGTTTCCCGCCGGTATCATGCAGCCTCCCTTTTACGATCCCAAGGCCGATGACGCCGTGAATTACGGCGGCATGGGCGCGGTCATCGGCCACGAAATCACGCACGGCTTCGACGATCACGGCAGCCAGTTCGACGGCCGCGGCAACCTGAAGAATTGGTGGTCGCCTGACGACCTGAAAAACTTCAAGGAACGCGCGCAATGCGTTTCCGACCAGTTTGATGGGTACGTGGTGGACGGCGATTTGCACGAGAATGGCAAGCTGGTCCTCGGTGAGAGCATTGCCGACCTTGGCGGCCTCACCATCTCCTACGCGGCGTATGAGAAATCGCTGCAGGGGAAGCCGCGACCTCGCGACAAAGATGGGTTCAGTCCCGAGCAGCAATTTTCCCTCGGCTGGGCGCAGGTTTGGGGCGCCAACGAACGCCTGGAATACGCCCGGCTGATGGCCAACACCAACCCCCACCCGCTCCCGCGCTTCCGCGGCAATGGACCTTTGTCCAACATGGCGGAATTTGCCCAGGCCTTTGCCTGCAAGAAGGGAGACGCGATGGTGCGCGCGCAAGTTTGCAAGATCTGGTAAGCGGTGTCGGCGCACTCTCGTTTTCGCTGGCCGTGCGTCCAACCAATCAGTACGATGTAGTGCGCTTCTGCACTGCTGCGTCACACCATCCGGAGAGCTCCAGCTTGAAAGGGGTAAGTCATGGCCGCGCGCCGCTTTTCCGCAATTTTGATTCTCGGTTTTGCAATTCTCGCCTCGCTTATCGCGGCGTTCGTTGGAGCACATCGCTTGCTGGCCGCGGACGATGCAACCCACGGTTATGACGTCGCCAATCTCGACCGTACCTGCAAACCGTGCGACGACTTCTACCAATTCGCGGTGGGCGGCTGGCTGAAAAACAATCCCATTCCACCGGAATTTCCGGAGTGGGGCAGCTTTATCACCCTGGCGGACAAGAATGAACAGGCATTGCACGGCCTGCTGGAAACTGCCGCGGCGAACGCTTCCGCCGCTCCCGGTTCGAACGAGCAAAAGATTGGCGATTTCTACGCCAGCTGCATGGACACAAAAGAAATTGATGCGCAGGGACGGAAGCCGATTGACGCGGAGCTGGCGGCCATCGAAGAGATTCATGACACCGCCGGCCTGATCAACACTGCCGCCAAGCTGCAAGCCCAGGGTGTCGGCGTGCTCTTCAACTTCGGCTCTGACCAGGATTTCCGCGACAGTTCCAAAGTTATCGGCGAAGCCGTCCAGGGCGGCCTGAGCCTTCCCGACCGCGACTACTATACGCGCGACGACGAAGAGTCCAAGAAGCTGCGCCAGCAGTTTGTCGAGCACGTCACCAAGATGCTCGTCCTTGCAGGCGACGCACAGGAGAAAGCCGCCACCGAAGCAAACACCATTTTGAGCATCGAGACCTCACTTGCGAAAGCCTCCATGACCAATGTGGAGCGCCGCGATCCCGAGAAGATCTACCACAAGATGAGCGTCGCAGCCGCGCAAGCCTTGACCCCGCACCTTGCTTGGGACGCCTATTTCCAGGCTGTTGGCAGTCCGAAACTGATGGAAATCAACATCGGACAGCCCGATTTCTTTAAAGCGCTCGATGGCCTGCTGACCAGCGTTCCTCTCGCCGATTGGAAGACATACTATCGCTGGCAGCTCATCCATCGTTCCGCTCCGCTTCTGTCTGAGCCCTTCGTGCAGGAAAATTTCGCCTTCAATGGCCGCATCCTCACCGGCTCCAAGGAAATTCGCCCGCGCTGGAAGCGTTGCACCAGCGCCACGGATCAGCAGTTGGGCGAAGCTCTCGGCCAGCTCTACGTACAGAAATATTTCCCGCCGGAAGCCAAAGCCCGCGCACTGGAGCTGGTGCACAATTTACTTGCGGCCCTGCGCGACGATTTGCAGACCTTGCCGTGGATGAGCCCGGCCACGCGCAAGGCCGCCATCGAAAAACTTGAAGCTTTCGGCATCAAAATCGGCTATCCGGACAAATGGCGCGACTACTCCGCGCTGAAAATCGATCGGAGCTCTTACGCCCGGAATGTTTTTCGCGCCGCGGAATTTGAAAACGCACGCGACCTCGCCAAAATCGGCAAACCGGTCGACCGCGGTGAGTGGGGCATGACGCCGCCGACCGTTGACGCCTACAACAATCCGCAACTCAACGAAATCGTTTTCCCAGCGGGCATTCTGCAGCCGCAGTTCTACGACCCCAAGCGCGACGATGCTTATAACTACGGCGCCATCGGCGCAGTCATCGGACATGAAATCACCCATGGCTTCGACGACCAGGGCGGGCAGTTCGATCCACGCGGCAACCTGAAGAATTGGTGGACTCCCGAAGACCTAAAGAACTTCCAGGAGCGCGGCGAGTGCGTCGCGAAACAATTCGACGGCTATGAAGTCGAAAAGGGCCTGCACGAAAACGGTAAGCTGGTCGAAGGCGAAAGCATCGCGGACCTCGGCGGGGCAACGCTGGCCTACGCCGCTTTCCAGAAATCGCTGCACGGCAAGCTCGGCGAAAAGGATGCTAACGGCTTCACACCGGAGCAGCGCTTTTTCCTCGGCTACGCGGAGAATTGGGCCGTCAACGTCCGCCCCGAGCGTGCACGGCTGCAAACCAACACCGATCCCCACCCTCTGCCAAAGTTTCGCGCGAACGGGCCGCTCTCCAACATGGCGGAATTTGCCAAGGCGTTCGGCTGCAAAAGAGGCGATGTCATGGTGCGCGCGCAAGTCTGCAAGATCTGGTAGGGAAGCCAGCGTCAATCGTCAGCCGGGAATTTAGAAGTGAAGCACGAGGTCCACGTTCGCTTGCCCGCTGTTTTGCCATTGCCCGAACATACGGGTCCCAACCCAATCGACGCCCACGCGCGCCGAGAGATGCGGGAGGATACGGTAGTCCACTCCTCCACCCGCCTGCAGACCAAGTCCATTCCTGCTGTTATCCGCAGTTTGGGGCTGGATGTGCACTCCTCCAACGATGGTGTGCGCCCAGGGCTCCCATTTGCGGTGGCGCCAGGCGATTTTCGGACCAGCGCCGTAACTGAAGTATTTGACGTGCTCGTTCAGATAAATCGTAGGCGCGAAGGCAGTGATGATTTTGCCTTCCACTCCAAGCCAATCTCTTGCGAAATAGGTGACCGACGTGTCGGTGCCCACGCCGGTTGCGTAGAATACCGAGGAGCGAAACCTCAACAGGGAAACACCCAGCGCCAGTTGCCAGTCACCGCGGTTGCCATAAGTGGATTTCGGTTCAGACGGGACCGGCACAGCCTCGGCGGGCGCCGCAATCGTGCGCGGCTCTGCGACCAAGTTTGCATTGACCAGCCGCAACCCTGCTGAAGGCCATAGCCTCGCCTCTGAAAACGTAGGTGGCACCGCCGCGGAGGTATCCGCGAAAAGCGCGGCCGCGTTTGGATTGAATTTCGAGGAAACCGCAACTTCGTCTTGCGCGCTCGCAACGCTCGCAGCGACAAGCACCAGCGCGGCAACCCGCAGTAGTCTCTTCATCTTTTCTCTCTTCGAGGTATAAACCCGTTTGGCCGACGGCTCTGTTACGGTAAACAACCCACCGCAACGATGTCCACGACATTTAGATAGCAAGTTGCGCAGAGAGAACTGCCGCAGCGTTCGGGTGGTGGTTAGAATCTGAGATTAAGAACTTTTTTTGACCGTTCAGTGATGGATCTGAAGATCCGGGACCGCTGATGGACGCAGGCGCGGTGAGAGGCGCTCCGCCAGGAAGAGGCCACCGAAGAGCAGGGTGGCGTAGACCGCGTCGCCCGCCAGTGTGTTCCAGAAGAATGGCACGCCGGCAAGGTAACACGCCCCGAGGCCAGCGCTGGTGCGCGGGTAACTGCTCAGAAAGGCCCAGACGCCGAAGTTGGTAATCAGGAAGAATTGCAGGGCGCCGAGGAACGTAGCGGCGGCGATGCGTGTCCCCGCGCGTTTTTTCGCGCGGGTGGCAGGTTCCGGTTGGGACTGGGACGCGCTAAGGCGCGCCCATACAACAGCTCGGCCGATCAGCACGCTCAGCAGAAAGCTGGCGTAGACCAACGGGGTCAGTTTGTTGAAACCGATGATGGCATCGGTGGCGCACATCACCAACATCGGAAACAGAAAGGCCAAGCGGCGGTCGCGCACCATGGCACCGGAGAACAGGGCGATGGCCCCGACCGGAGTGAAGTTCCAGGGATGCGGCGCGAGGCGCAGAGCCGCGGCGAGAACAATCATGGCGAAGATGAGAGTGGTGCGGAGCAGGACTGCTTCTTTCTCGGATTTTTCCATTTTCACTTTGTCTCTCTTCGGGCCGGGCTCAAAGCCCGGACTCTACAGCGTGCGCTTGGGCACACCCTGCAACGGCTGCGGACGGCAGCAGGTCGCAGTAGATGAACGAATCGCGCTCGACCACTTCTCCGGCGCGAACGGAAATGGGGTTGCGAAAAATGGGGCCGTCGAAAACGAAGGTGTGGAATTCGCCGTTCTCGCCGCAAGGATCGACTCCCGCAGGCAAATCGCGGAAGAAAGACTCGTCGAGTTCGCGGCCGGCGAAGCTGCGATCGAGCACTTTGGGATCGATGCAGACAGCGATGGCGCGGAAGCGCGCAGCATGAAAGCTGTGGATGAGTTCGCGAGTATCGCGCTTCCAAATGGGGAAGAGCGCGGTCATGCCGATGCGCGCGAGATTTTTCTCGCGATACGCGCGGAGATCCTCCAGGAAGATGTCGCCGAAGGCGACCGATCGCACGCCCTCGGCGTAGTGGATGCGCAAGGCCTCCTCCATGCGCGCCTCGTAAATCGGATTGACGCATTGCGGCGGGATACGCACCTCGTGCAGCGGAAGCCCGATGGATTCGGCTTGCTGTATGAGAAGTTCGCGGCGGACGCCATGCATGCTGATGCGGTCATAAGTTTCGGTGACGGTCGTAAGCAGTGCGACGACGCGAACATCCGGACGCTGCGAGACCGCGTGCAGCGCCATGGCGCTATCTTTGCCGCCAGACCAGCAGAAGAGGATGGGTTCGGAAATCGTCACGACTAGCTCTTGCCCCGGAAGCGATAGTTCATGCCGACGCGAACGTCGCGGCCGAGCGCGGGATAGCCGATGGCGTCCTGGTAGCGCTTGTCGAAGAGGTTGGTGGCGTGAGCATACAGCGAGATGCCGCGGCCGATGACGTAGCTGCTGGAAACGTCAAAGCGCGCGTATCCGGGATTGCGCGCCAGGCCCAGGAAGAGAAAATCGCTGTCCGTGCGCGCGCCGCTGAAATACCCGGCGATGGTGAAATTGAATTGACGAAACGAGGAGCTCAGCGTGAGCGAGCCGGAATTGGCAGGCCGGCGGATCAGGTGGTTGCCGGCGATTTCCGCGGGGTCGAACGCGTTGGGAGAGACGAGAACGCGGCTATCGTCATAGGAGTAGTTGCCCGCCAGCATCAGCCAGCGAACCAGGCGAGCTTCCACGGCAACATTGGTTCCTCGCGCCCGCGCGAGATCGGTGTTGAAGAAATTCCCCCAGAAAGCGGGGCATCCGGCAGGTTGCGGAACCGAACATGGGCTAAACGGAGAGCACGACGTAAAACTGATGATGTCGTACAAGCGGCTGGAAAAATAGTCGGCGGAGATTTTCACGCGATCGTCCGCCAGTTTTTGCTCGATGCCGGTGTTCCAGGTCTTGCTGGCTTCAGGCTTGAGTGTGGGATTGCCAGGAGCGCAGGGGCTGCTGCCGGCGGTTTGATCGAAGCGCGCCTCGACGATGCCTTCCCCATAAAAGAAGCGATAACGCGTGTCGCCCCAGAAGCCGCTGGCGTAACGCAAGGCCAGCGAAGCGCCGACACGCGGCACGACGCGGGTACCGAAGCTGCCATTCGCTTCCGCGCGCCCGCCGAAATCGAGGGACAAACGCGATATAGGCAGGTAGCGAAAATCCAGAAAGCCGCCTTGGTTGTTGCGGCGCAGATGGCCGATGCCCAGGAACGAGATGTCCGCGTTCTCCACTTCGTACTGATATCCGGCCGTCGCGCTGAACTTGCGGAGAATGTAACTGGTCTGCGCGTTGATGCTGGCGCGGTTGTATTCGCTCTTTGCGCCCGGTGAAGTGAAATCGCAAAACTCCGCGGTGGGCACCGCAGCGGGATTGGTTTGCGGGCAGCCGGCGAAGGGATCGGTGGCAAAAAAACTCTGGATGGGGTTGGCGGTGAACACGTGATGGTAAGACTCCGCTCCGCTGACCTGATGGTGCCAATGAGTGCCGCTGGTGAAATCCCACCGGGCATTGGCGCTGAAATCGTGAAGGTCGTTGATTTGGTGGAGGCTCGGAGGGGTGAGCAAGGTTTGTCCGGGGATGCCCGCTTCGCTGGTGTTATTGCGCAGCGCGAAGCGGAGCTGATTGGTTTCGCTGAGGGCATATCCGAAATTTCCGGAGATGGTGCGATTGCGGAAGGAGTCGTTGGGGCCTTGCCCATCCGAGGTGAAATAGGAGGCCGCGCCGGAATAGTCGAACGAGCCGATCAGCCCGCCGAGCTGCGCCCCGCCGCGGGCGCTGGAAAAACTGCCGCCTTCGCTGAAGAGACTGAAAGCGGGAACTCGCGTTTCGCCGCGATGCGTAAACACTTGAATGACGCCGGAGACCGCGTCGGTGCCATAGAGAGCGCTTTCGGCGCCGCGCACAACTTCCACTTTGTCGATGTTGTCGAGCGTGAAGTTGGAGAAGTCGAAGGTGCCGCCGGGAAGATTTACGGTGGTGCCGTCGATGAGCACTTTGGTCTGGTAGGAGTTGCCGCCGTTCAAGAAAATCCCGGCGAGGCCGCCTTCCGGGCCAGTGCGGTCGACCGCGACTCCCGGGGCGTACAACAGAACATCAGTCAGAGGAACCGCCTGGCGCCTGTCAATTTCATCGCGGGTGATGACAGTGACGGAAGCGGAGGTTTCCTGCGCCAACGCCGGTTCCGCTTGCGCGGTAACTACGACGCTGGAAGAAAGGCGCTCCAGTTCCAGGTGCAGATCGAGCTTGCGGGATTGGCCCGCGGGGAAATCCAAAAGGACATCACGGGGCACGAAGGATTCGCGTGTGAATTGCACATGGTAGCGGCCCGCCGGGAAGGCGAGCGAGTAGGAGCCGTCGTTTGTGGATGTGGCCGCCAAAGGAGTGGCGCTGGGCACGTTCTCCAACAGCGCGGTGATGCGCACGCCGGGAACTCCCGCGCCGCTGGAATCCACCAAGGTGCCGTAAAGACGAGCGGCCGGAGAATCGGATTGCGCTTGCAAGGAAAGACTGACTAGGAATGCGAGAAAAACCAGAAAAGCGGCACGGCGTAGCGTTGAGCTCATTTTTGTCCTCCGCTCCCGCACGCGTGGGAGCTTGAAGGTTGGCCCGGCGCTTGAGAAAACGCGCAGGCTGCGAACTTCGCCGGTCTCCTGGCTTGGCGGGGAGTGCGGCCCGAGTGACAGGGCCTGTGCGTGGCCTTCCCGCGACGCCGCCTGGCTTTTCATGATCTGCCAAGCGCTTCGCCGCAGTGACCTACGCAGTGTGCTTCCGCCGTACAGTCGCGCGTCGGCGACGGCTTTCTTGTTCTTGCGTCTCGAAACAACGAGGGCAGAGACAAGTGCAACCCTAAGGGTTGCCCGTCTTCCCGAGCACGAAGTTCGCGGTGAGTGTGAGGGGCGCGGAGCCCGCTAGTGGTTGTTAAGTGCCGCGGCAACCGACGCGGCGTTGGGTTAACGAGAAAACTCCTACGACGTTGGCAGCAAATTCACACGCGGACGGCCATTCGAGCCTTGCTCGACGGTCAGCGGCGTGTGAAAAACCTCCTCCAGCAAGTCGCGCTGGTAAACGCTCGCGGGAGAACCTACGCGCAAGCTCTTGCCCTTTTGCAACAGCACAACCTGATCGGCATATTCCGCGGCGAGATTGAGCTCATGAGTAACCACCACAACGGTGTAGCGATTTTCCGCTGCCAGCCTGCGCAGCGTTGCGAGCAGATCGACCTGCGCGCCGATGTCCAGGTGCAGGGTGGGCTCATCGAGCAGCAAAAGCAGCGGCTGCTGGCATAAGGCGCGAGAGAGAATGACGCGCTGCCTTTCGCCTCCGGAGATCTCGCTCATCCAGCGATCGCTGAGATGTTCGGCGCCGACTTGCGCGAGGGCGTTGCGGGCGATGACGACATCCGCTTCGTTTTCGAAGCGTAAGGTGCGGCCGTATGGGTGGCGGCCTTGCAGGACAAATTCCCATGCACGCGCGGGAAAGAGGAGCGGAGTTTCTTGCTGAACCATGGCGATGCGTTGCGCGCGGGCTCGCGGGGCCAGCGTGTGGGTGACAAAACCATCCAGCAACACGCGGCCGGAAAGAGGCTCGAGCGCGCCGGCGATTAATTTCAGGAGCGTGGATTTGCCGCTGGCATTGGGACCGAGAATGGCAACGATTTCGCCCGGGCGCGATTGGAAACTATTGGCTTCCAGGGTGAAGAGCGGCGCCTGCGAGGGGTTGGCGGAGTAGGCGTAGCTGACCTGCTCAACACTGAGGCGGACTTCGCTGCCAGCGCGGGGCGCGTCACCTGAGGTCGGCCACGCCGAGGACGATTGTGCCATGCTGCTCACGCAATCCTCCGCCGGAGAAGATAGATGAAGAGCGGAGCGCCGACGAGCGCGGTCATCGCGCCAACCGGAAGCTCGGACGGCGCAACAACGGTACGCGCGAGCGTGTCTGCAATCACCACCGCGATCGCGCCGCCGAATGCAGCGGTGGGAAGCAAGGTGCGATGGTCGGAACCGAAAAGCAGACGCATCACGTGCGGCACCAGCAGGCCGACGTAACCGATGGCCCCGCTGACGGAAACGGCGAGGCCGGTGAGTATCGACGCGGAGATGTAGACCACGAGGCGGACGCGCCGAACATCGACGCCGAGATGCATGGCTTCCTTTTCGCCGGCGAGGAGCAAGTTCAAATCCGCCGCGGTGGTGTAGATCGCGCCGGTGGCGATCAGGAAGCCGACGCCGAGGACCCAACGCAAGCTGGATTGCAACGGACTGGAAAGGTCGCCCATGAGCCAAAACGCCATGCCGCGGAAATCGCGCCCCGTGAGGGTGGTCAGCAGAAACATGATGATGGCGGAGAGAAAAGAAGAGCTGATGATGCCGGCGAGAAGGAGGGTTGCGCTATCGATCTGTCCTTCGCGGCGACCGAGTAGATAGACGGCGGCGATGGTTGTGGCGGCGCCGAGAAACGCACCCAAGGGAGTGAAAAGCGCAGCGAGCCAGACGGGAAGCGCGAGATGCGGTTCGGCGATCAGGGCGAGGATGGCCCCCAGGGCGGCGCCCATGGAAACGCCCAGCACGTAGGGATCGGCGAGCGGGTTGCGGAGCAAGGCCTGAAAGCTGGTTCCGGCGACGGAGAGGGACGCGCCGACGACAATGGCGAGGAGAATACGCGGCAAGCGGATATCGATCACGATCATGCCGTAGTCGCTGGAGATCTGGCTGGTCTGGCGAAGCAAGACGCTAATCAGGTCGCGGCCCAAGCCATAGAGAGAAACGGGGACGGCACCGAGCTTGAGCGCGACAACCACCACGGCAAACAGAATTAAGGCGAGGACACCGCACTGCAGGACCAGGCGCTGCAACGTTATCGGGCGCATGCGCGCTCCTGTGACACGGAAAAGTCACGGGCGAGATGGAGTGACGACTTCGCAGGCTGCGTCGAGCCGGGCGGTGCGGGGCTGGCGTTGTCTTTATCGTTTTGCGGCGCGTCCGCGAAGGCTTCGGGATGAAGCTGGCGGGCGAGCTCTTCGATCGCAGATGCGATGCGCGGAGCGGGCCGGTTGACGGCGTCGCTGACGACCGCAAAGCGGCGACGCTTCACGGCGTCGAGGATGCGCCAGCCAGGAAGGCCGGCGAGCGTGTCTGTAGTATGCGCGGCATCGTTGGCATGCGATTCGGCGAAGACCAGGAATTCCGGCTGGAGGCGAACGACTTCTTCGAGATTGATGTGCGGCCAGTTTTGCGAGGAGTCGATGACGGAAACGGCGCCGGCATGTTGCAGGGCGTCGGCGATGAAGGTGTCCTTGCCGATGGAAATGAGGGGTTCGGTCCAAACCACAAATAAAACACTGCGCAGGGGCAGCGGGGCTACGCGATCTCTGATTGCCGCAATGCGGCGTTCCATTTCTTTGCCGAGGGCGGTTCCAGTCTCCGGCGCGCCCAGCAACTCGGCGAGACGCTCGGTGGAGGTGATGATGGCATCGACGGTATGAGGATCGGTGGCGTAGGAAGGGATGCCGATATCCGCGAGGGCTTGGACAGTTTCGAGGCGGTTCAGATTTTTAGTGACGAGCACGAGGTCGGGATGCAGAGCCGCGATGGCTTCGAGGCTGGGATTGATAGCGCCGCCGACCTTGGCTTTCAGCTGCGCCTCCGGAGGGAAATCACAATAGTCCGTGTCCCCAACCAGGCGGTCCTGCAGGCCAAGAGCGTAGATGGTCTCGGTCAGATTGGGCGCGAGGGAGACAATGCGATGGATGTTTTGCGGCACGCGGATCGTACGACCGATTTCGTCGGTGACCTGGCGATAGGCGGGAGGCGTTTGCGCAGTTGGCGGGGTTTCTTGCGGCGCGCAAATTGCGGCGCCGGTACACAGCAAGACGAGCGCGGCAGCCGCAGCAGCTCTTGGCGTCAAGTCAATGAACATTCGCAACACGAGTCCCCGTTACCAAAAGCGCCGCCAACGAAAAAGCCCCATGCGAGCAGCGCTGGGGCTCAATGGCGGCGCCTCTTCTCGCGAAAAGCGCCATCCCGCGGCATGGGAGGGTAGCCTGGCTTACGGCTCTTCAGCCGATCACAGTGGCGGGACCGCGGCCGATTCGCACGGCCTTCCCCGCTTCCCTTGCCTGCAAAAATGAAAGACGAGTGTATGCCGGGGCTGCAAGAGAGTCAATCGAGGCGCACGTTCGGTTAATCCTCGAAAATGACTTGGGCCAGGGCTTGCGATTCGGTGTGCGTGATGCTGAGGGAGATCCGTCTGACGCCGAGCGCGGCGGCGATTTTTGCGGCTTCGCCGGTGAGCGCGAGGACTGGGCGGCCGCTTTGTTCGCGCAGGACTTCGAAATCGACCCAGCGGACGCCACCGCGCCATCCGGTGCCCAGCGCTTTCATGGAGGCTTCTTTGGCGGCGAAGCGGCCGGCGTAGCGTTCGAACTTGTTCTTGAAGCTCTCGCAATACGCGATTTCGTTGGGCGTGTAGACGCGGCGGAGGAAAGGCTGGCCGCGGCGCTCAATGGCCGCCTTGATGCGCGGAACTTCGGCAATATCCACACCCAAGCCAATAATCAAGGAACGTTTCCTCGCGCGCGAGCGGCAAGCGCTGGCGACTGTGATTATACTTATACATTCATGCCGGCGACCAAGGGATCGAGGGCCAAGAACAAAATAGGGAAAAAGCGAAAACCGCTCCGGGTGAGCGCGTCGCGATGGGCGGAGTGTGTTCATCGTGGGGTGCGCATCTTGCAGGTTCCGGCGCTCGCGAAGCTACCGTGGCTGGTGCATGGGTTCAGCACGCGCACGGGAGGGGTCAGCAAGCTGGATGGCAAGCGCGTCTTGAACCTGGGATTTACGGAGTGGGATACGCGGGAAAATGTGAGGGAAAACCGGCGGCGTTTGCAGGCGGCGCTGGGCGCGCAGGATTTGCGGCTTGTTTCGCTGCTGCAATTTCATTCCGATGCGATTTTGCATTTCAAAACCGCGCCCACGGAACCTGCGCGCGGCGACACGTCAGTCACGAAAAACGCGGGGCTGCTGCTGGCGGTGCAGACGGCGGATTGCGTGCCGATTTTGCTGGTCGATCCGAAGAATCGCGCGGTGGCGGCGGTGCACGCGGGATGGCGGGGAACGCTGGCACGCATCGTGGAGAAGGCGATCGGGCAAATGCAGATGCAGTTCGGGTCAAAGGCGGCGGATCTGCTGGCGGCGATTGGACCGGCGATTGGCGGATGCTGCTATGAAGTGGGAACGGAAGTGGCGGCGGCGTTCAGCGGACAATTTGCGCATGCGGCGGAATTTTTCGATGAGCTGCGCACGGGGGATGAGCCGAATCCGCTGCAATGGATGAACATGATGCCGCCGGGACATCAGCCACCGCCGAAGAAGGTCTTGCTGGATTTGCGAAAAGCAAATCGGGCGCAGTTGAAAGCCGCGGGTGTGCCGGCGGCGAATATTTTTGTCAGTGATTTGTGCACCGGTTGCCGGCGGGACCTCTTGTTTAGTTATCGAAAAGAAGGTGCGGAGAGCGGGCGGATGATGGCGGTGATTGGAATTCGAACGAAAGAGAAAAGGGCAGCGAAGCGGTGATCAAGGTTGCGGAGCGGCGGAGTTGGCGTTTGCAGGGGCGATATTGAGGAGCGCGAGCTGGCCGCATGCAGCCATTACGTCGCGGCCGCGGGAGTAGCGGACAAACGTGGGGATGCCGCGGTCGACGAGAATTTTGCGGAACGCTTCGATGTCGTCGGCCGAGGATTCGCGGTAAGGCAGCTCGCCGGGATTCCAGGGAATCAGGTTGATCTTGACGGACTTCAGCTTGGTGAGGAGGCGCACCACGCGGCGCGCGTCTTCGGGGGAATCGTTGACGCCGCCGAGCATCACGTATTCGAAGGTGAGATGCTCCCAGGGACGCAGCGGGTAGTTGCGGCAGGCTTCGAGAAGAGCGGCGAGCGGATATTTGCGGTTGATAGGCATGACCGCGTCGCGCTGCTCGTCGTTCGAAGCATTTAGCGAAATAGCCAGCTTGGGGCGGATTTTTTCCTGAGCCAGGCGCTCGATGCCGGGGACGATCCCGCTGGTGGAGAGCGTGACGTGCTTGGGCGAAAGCGCGAGCCCTTCCGGATCCAGAACGATGCGCAGCGCGGTCATGACCGCGTCGAAATTGAGCAGCGGCTCGCCTTGGCCCATGAGCACGAGATTGGTTTGCGGCGCGAGCTGCGTCTTGTGCCGCTCGAGCGGGAGCAGGACTTGCGCCAGAATTTCCGCTGCGGTGAGATTGCGGATGAGACCGAGCTGCGCGGTGAGGCAGAAATGGCAGTCGACCGCGCAGCCGGCTTGCGTGGAGATGCAAAGGGTCTGCCGGCCGGGGCTGGGCATGAAAACGGCTTCGACCGATGCTGGCCCTGATTTTCGTTTCGCATCCGCGCCGGAATCCGGTAAGCCGAATAAGTAGCGGACAGAACCGTCTTGCGAGGCGTACGTTTGGCGCACGGTCGGTAAGGTAATGGTAGATTCGGTGGCGAGACGTTCACGGAGGGTGGCGGGCAGATTGCTGATTTCGCGCACCGAAAACTTTCGCTCGGCGTACAGCGCGTGGTATAGCTGGCCGCCGCGGTAAGCGGGTTCGCCGAGCGAGACGCAGAAATCGCGCAGCTCATTTTTGGATTTGCCGAGAAGCTCCATCATTGTCCGTGCCATTCCATTATTTCACGAACGGAGCGGACGGTCGCGCGCCAGCGTGTCTCGCACTTGGACGCTCTACTTCTTTGCCGGTGCGCGGTATAATTTGGCCGACGCACAATGGAGACGCGCGAGGCGCAACCATGCACAAACAAGTGAAAATTGCGACGCAGCAACTGCCTATCAGCGAGTGGGTGGAAGGGCTGGCGGCCATGCGCGAGCGGGAGTTCAAGCTCGAAGCGGTGCAGGATTATATCCTGCAACATGCGGTGTTGCCCGAGACGCTGGAGAAATATCTTTTCTACTCGAAGGGAAACTACACGCGGAACCTGATTTTCAAGAACGATGTGTTCGAGTGCATGACCATTTGCTGGGAGGTCGGGCAGTTCAGCCGCATCCACAATCATCGCGGCCAGAATTGCTGGATGTCCGCGCCGATCGGGCGGCTGCGCGTGCAAAATTTTCGCGTGGACGAACGCGACGCAAAGTGCGGCACGTGCCACATTGTACCAACGGACACGTACGACATGGACGCGGCGCACCCGGCGTACGTGAATCCACTGGAGCCGGTGCACCAGGTGCTGAACTTGGCGGAGTTTGCTCAGCGGGCCGTGAGCATCCACGTGTACTCGAAGCCGTTTGACACCTGCGAGATTTACCAGCGCGAGAAGGGCACGTATGCGGATGTGCCGCTGCACTACACCAGCGAGTACGGGAAGCTGAACCCGGCGGAGAAGCTGCTGTAGCTTTTCCTGTAACTGGGGTGGTAAACCATAAATTCTTGGCCGAAACGGCCTCAGGGAACCATCCCCCTTTCAGTCTCTCCTTTCCCGCGCCGGCGTTGGGAACATCCGCCTGCCTTGTCTCGCAAATGCCAGTAAACAGGCGAGTTATTTCCCGGGTTTTCGCCTCATTTCTTCTTTCCTGTTCCCTGTGTCACAATTCCTGTATGTCCACCGAAGCGCGCGACATCTGCAAGCATGTGCTGCCCAATGGCCTGGTGGTCATTACGGAGACCATGACGCACGTGCGCTCGGTCTCCGTAGGCGTGTGGGTGCGGAACGGCTCGCGCCGCGAAGTTCCCGAAGAAAACGGGCTGGCGCATTTCATGGAGCACATGGTTTTCAAGGGTACGGAGCGGCGTTCAGCAGAAGCGATTGCGCGGGAGATGGATTCCGTGGGCGGGATGCTGGACGCATTCACCTCCAAGGAGCAGATCTGCTTCAACGCCAAAGTCTTGGACGAGCATCTGCCCATCGCTTTCGATGTTATTGCGGATCTGGTGCTGCGGCCGAAGTTTGATTCCGAAGACGTCAAGAAGGAACGCCAGGTCGTCTTGGAAGAGATCAAGATGGACCTGGACAACCCGGAATACTTACTGCACGAAATTTTCACCAGCGGTTTCTGGCCGCGGCATCCGCTGGGGCGTCCGATTTTGGGGACTCCGGAAACGGTGCGCAAATTCAGCAAGGACGCGCTGCGCAACCGATTTGGTTCGTGGTTCGCGCCGGACCGCTTTGTGCTGACTGCGGCGGGAAACGTGCCGCATGAAAAAGTGCTGGAGCTGGTGGAGCACGAATTCGGCGGATTGAAACCGGCGGGCAAAGTGGAAGAGCATGCCGCGCCGTTGACCGAAGCCCCGATTCATCTGGAGACCAAGCGCGATCTCGAGCAGGTGCATGTGTGCATCGGCGTGCCGTCTTATCCGCTGGCGCATGAGGGCCGCTTTGGCGTGGCGGTGATGAACAACCTGCTGGGCGGCGGCATGTCTTCGCGGCTGTTCCAGAATATCCGTGAAAAATTGGGGCTGGCCTACGCGGTGTTCAGCGAATTGACGCCGTATTCCGACGCGGGAATGATGACCGTGTATGCGGGCACGGCGCGCGAAACGGTCGGGCAAGTGATCGACCTGATCGTAAAAGAATTTCGCGACTTGAAGGAGTCGCTGGTCACCGAGGAAGAATTGCTGCGCGCCAAGAATCACCTGAAAGGTTCGCTGATGCTTTCCCTCGAATCGACCAGTTCGCGCATGTCCAACCTGGCGCGGCAAGAGCTATACTTTGGCCGCTTTTATTCGCTGGACGAGATACTCGAATCCATCAGCGCCGTGACGCGCGAAGAAGTGCAAACGCTAGCCCAGGAATTCTTCCGCCCCGAGCAAATCGCGGTGACGGTACTCGGCCCGCTAAACGGTTTCACTTTGGAGCGCTCCCGCCTGGCCTGCTAGTCCGTTCTTCCAACCTTGCTTCTGAATCGAACCTTGGGTTCTACGCCTGCGAGAAATTTCTTGGCAACTTCCGTGCTATTTCGTTGACGGCAAGGGTGCGCTCTGCGATGATTTTGGAAATTTGGTTGGGCTGCACTGGAGGAAAGCGATCGGCTTGCGCGTATCCATTTTGGCGTCGGGCAGCTCGGGGAACCTCACCTTACTCGAGACGGGGAGCACCCGCCTCCTTATTGACGCCGGACTTGGCAAGCGCGAAACCCTGGCGCGGCTGGCGGCCGTCGAGCAAAGCGTGGACCGGCTCGACGGCATTCTGATCACTCACGAACACAACGACCATTGCAGCGGACTGCCGCAGATGCTGGGCTTGTGGAAAGCGCCGCTGTATGTGACCGAGCCGACCATGGAAGCGCTGGAGCGCACGCTGCCGGAAACGCTGGGCAAGCGTCTGCGCGGGGTGGAAAAAATTCAAGCGGGGCAGCGGTTTTGCGTTGGCGATATCGAAGTGCACGCGTTCGCGATTCCCCATGATGCGGCGGACCCCATCGGGTTCACGTTTCGCGCGGATGGCGTGAAGCTGGCT
>Ga0210406_10001967_pt1 | contig 24050 bp, 19 predicted proteins | sample IncBWC30MmetaG_FD_155454 | JGI IMG/M metagenome (GOLD analysis project Ga0210406, IMG submission 155454) | Forest soil microbial communities from Barre Woods Harvard Forest LTER site, Petersham, Massachusetts, United States - Inc-BW-C-30-M | ecosystem: Environmental > Terrestrial > Soil >...
TTCGAACACTTGAACGCATTGTGGAGAGCGCGCCAAAGGATTCCACCGTCTGGGTCGACATGGAGGCAAGTAACTATGTGGATGCGACGTTGGATCTGTATCGCCGCGCGCTGACGGCGCATCCGAACGTTGGCTTATGCCTGCAGGCTTATCTCCATCGAACAAAAGATGATTTGGCGAGACTTCTTCCGTTGCGGGCTTCAATCCGGTTGGTCAAAGGTGCGTATGACGAGCCGCCTGAAATCGCGTTTGCCTGCAAGCAGGATGTCGACGAAAACTATTTCGAGCTTGGGAGGCAGATGCTGCGGGCCAAGAAGGAGAATCACGTCATGCGTGCCGCTTTTGGCACGCATGACGTGGGGCTGATGCGGCGGCTGGCCGGTTTTGCATCTGCGGAAGGGTTCGGGAAGAAGGATTTTGAAGTGCAGATGCTTTACGGCATACAGCGCGCCGAGCAAGAGCGCCTCGCGAGCGAGGGCTGCACTTCGATCGTGCTCGTCGCTTACGGCAGCTATTGGTATCCGTGGTTCGTGCGCCGGCTGGCGGAGCGCCCTGCAAATTTATGGTTTATGGTGCGCAACGTTTTTGCAGCGTAGAAGCAACTAGAACTTTCGGATTCCATTCGAACAGCAATCGACATTCCCCAATCAGCCGGCCGTATTGGCTTTGGCTATCAGAATAATCGCTAGAATATAGAACAAGAACATGAGGCCGAGAAATGTCTTTGCTCGACGATTGGAGCCCTCGAATTCTTTCCAGGCGAAAACGCCCCACAAGGCCGCAACCATGGGGGCGGACTGCCCGATGGCATAGGAAATTGCCACGCCGGTGAAATTCGCCGCGACAAGATTGAAGACCGTGCCAGTACCCCAGATCACGCCACCCATCAGGCCAAGCATGTGTCCTGAAGCAGGACCGTGAAAAAATTCGCCGAAACTCACGGGTTCTCCCACGAGAGGATTCCTCATAAAATAGACATTCCAGAGAAGGCAGGAGAGCAGCGCCCCGAGCGTAAAGAAAACGCCAATGCCGTAAGGACCTAGGGTGTTTCCCTGGGTCATCGCATGAGTGACGAATGGGGCCCAGAGGCCCATCAGGATTCCGGAAATGACGCAGATTATGATGCTCTTCCGGGAAACGGACCGGCTGGCTCTCGTAAGGCTTCCGTAAGCCTTGCCATCGAGGATCACCGCGATAACGGCGCAAGCGACGCCAGTTGCGAGCAATGCCGCATTCCCCTTCGGTTGCAGCACATAGCTTGAAACCACGCCGACAACCATCGCAATTCCTATCGAAACCGGAAAAGCGATGGCCAGACCGGCCATGTCGATTGCGGCAACAAGGAGGAGATTTGCAAGGTTGAAAACCGCCCCGCCGGCAAGCGTATAAATGAAATTCGAACGATCCGCCGCGCGGATGTTGTTCAGAAAACTAGAAGCATCATTCGAAGTATTGCCCATCGTAAACGCCAGCGCAACCGCGATCAGGAAAATGCCGAGGGCGTAGTCCCAGTAAAACAATTCGAAACGGTAGTTCTTCACGCCTTTATAGGTGTTCGCCCAGGAACCCCAACAGATCGCGCTAGTGAATATCATTAGAAGAGCTATGCCGAAAGTGTGAGGAACATACATAAATTTGCGGCTCCTTTGGAGGTCAACCGATTCGCCTTTTTTCTTCTGGTTCAAAAACGCTGGGCGTGATGTTGTTTCCGCATTCTGTGACTGTTGCTGCTTGTACTCACCGCAAGGGAGCCTGTCAAGGCCATACCGGAGAATCTTGCGCCATTACCTTCACTCGAGAATAACGGCGAGACAATTCGCCTCGCAATCGAGAGTTTATGCAGTTCCCTAGCCTGGTTCTTATATAATCCGCGCGCAGAATTACGAGAGGCAAAATGATGGCCAAGCAATCCTTTATTGCGGTCGTAGGCAGCGCCAATGTGGACCTTACCACCTTTAACGATGTATTCCCGCGGCCGGGGGAAACGATCTTCGGCAAGAAATTCGATCTCGGTTTCGGCGGCAAAGGCGCCAATCAGGCGATTGCCGCGCGTCTCTCCGGAGCGAACGTGGGTATGGTGGCAAGAGTAGGGAGCGACCTATTCGGCCCCGCCACGATCAAAAACTTTGAATCGCAGGGAATTGACGCGACGTACGTGCGCATCACCGAGGGCGTTTCCAGCGGGGTCGCTCCGATCTTTGTGGATCCGAGCGGTCAAAATCGCATCATTGTCGTGAAGGGTGCAAACGACACGCTTTCGCCCGAAGATGTGGATGCCGCCGCGCCCCTGCTCCGCAAGGCGGACACCATCATCATGCAGTTTGAGATTCCGTTGCGCACCGTCTACCATACCGTGAAGTTCGCTAAAGCCAATGGTATCCGTTGTATCGTGAATCCGGCCCCGGCACAGCCGGTTGACTTCAAGCAAGTCGGCGCCACGGAATATTTCATCCCCAATGAGAGCGAAGCCGAAACGATAACCGGAATGCCGGTGCATTCGATCGATGACGCAAGAAAGTGTGCGCAATTTCTCCTGCGCCAGGGAATGCGGCGCGTGGTCATTACTCTCGGAGAGCGCGGCTCTTTGGCAGCGGGACCGGAACGGATGGAACTGATTCCCGCATTCAAAGTCCAAGCCGTAGACACCACCGGCGCGGGCGATGCATTCATCGGCAGCTTTGCGGTTTTTCTAAGCGAAGGTTTGCCGGAGGAGGAGGCTCTGCCGCGCGCAAATCTCTACGCTGCACTTTCCACAACTAAGGTAGGGACTCAAAAGTCCTTCTGTAACCGGGCGGAATTCGAAAAGGAGTGGCGGAATCGCGGCGCGCGCCTGTAATCCGGCTTTGTCAAAGTGCTAAGATAGAGCTTTCCTGATTGCTCCGCTGTATGCGTTGAACAATTCCATGACTTTGCGCGACAACCTCCGGATCGACACCTCCTCCAGCCTGGACCGCCAGGCTCTGCCAGGCCCGATTTCGCCTTCCGATACCGCCATCGCTAATTACGCGGGGCGCGACCTCCAGCCCAACCGCGGTGTACCGCTGAATTTGGATTGGGTGAACGCCGTGCGCGTGAACACCAGCGCCGTCGAGCGCCGCGCGCAAACCATCGGCACCCGGCGAACGGTAAAGAAGGAATGGCAGGCGGCTTGGCTCCTGCGCGCCATCACCTGCATGGATCTGACGACACTCTCCGGCGACGACACCGACGAGCGTGTTCGCCGCCTGTGCGCCAAGGCGCGGCAACCGATTCAGCACGAACTCCAGCAGAAGCTTGGCATCGAGGGCCTCAATATCAAGGTCGCCGCCGTGTGCGTTTACCACACCTTCGTCGAAACTGCGCGGCGTGCCATCGAGGGCAGTGGCATTCATGTTGCCGCGGTATCCACGGGATTCCCAGCCGGTCTTTCTCCCTTCGAGGAACGCGTGGCGGAAATTCGGCGCTCGGTGGAAGCGGGCGCCGACGAAATCGACGTGGTCATCACACGCGCGCACGTCTTTGGCGGTAAATGGCTAGCACTCTACGATGAGATCGCCGCGTTCAAAAATGCTTGTGGGCCTGCGCACCTGAAAGTGATCCTTGGCACCGGTGATTTGCTGACACTCCGCAACGTGGCGCGCGCCAGCATGGTGGCCATGATGGCCGGAGCGGACTTCATTAAGACATCGACAGGCAAAGAACCCGTCAACGCGACGCTTCCCGTCAGCCTAGTCATGACGCGCGCCATACGAGAGTACGCACAGGAAACCGGAATGGCGGTGGGCTTCAAGCCAGCGGGTGGCATTCGCACGGCGAAGCAATCGCTCGACTGGCTTGCTCTGATGAAGGAGGAGCTCGGCGATTCCTGGCTGAAGTCGGAGCTATTCCGGTTTGGCGTAAGCGGCATGCTTGCTGATATCGAGCGGCAATTGGAGCACCATGCCACGGGACGCTATTCGGCGGAATATCGCCATCCGATTGCGTAGCCAGGAGAATCCTGCTTTGATGACGAGAGAAGCGAGAAGAAACGAATGAGCATTGTCGAAAAATTCATGACCATGGAGTACGGCCCCGCGCCGGAGGATCCGCGCGAGGCTCTTGCCTGGCTGGGCCGTCACGGCCGGCGCTTCGGACATTTCATTCATGGCGCATGGCAGGCGCCCGCGGATGGGAGTTATTTCGAGACGACGGATCCTTCCAAAGGTGAAAAGCTCGCGACGGTGGCGCAAGGCTCGGCAGCGGATGTCGATAGCGCGGTGAAAGCCGCACGGGTTGCACTGCCGTCGTGGCAGTCCCTCACTCCCCATGCTCGTGCGCGCTATCTCTATGCGTTGGCGAGGCAGGTACAGAAACATTCGCGCTGGCTCGCGGTTCTCGAAACACTGGACAACGGCAAGCCGATTCGTGAAAGCCGCGACATCGATATCCCGCTGGTAGCGCGGCATTTTTATCACCATGCAGGCTGGGCCCAATTGCTCGAGCAGGAATTCCCGGGATACACCGCTTGCGGCGTCGTAGGCCAAATCATCCCCTGGAATTTTCCTTTGCTCATGCTGGCATGGAAGATTGCCCCCGCGCTCGCAACCGGGAACACCGTGGTGCTGAAGCCCGCGGAATTTACTCCTCTGACGGCGCTTGCATTTGCGCACATCTGCCAGGAAGTGGGGCTCCCCGCCGGCGTCGTGAACATCGTCACCGGCGATGGTTCGACCGGCGAAGCGCTGGTGAAGCATCCCGACGTCGACAAGATTGCCTTCACGGGTTCGACAGAAGTGGGCCGCGCGATTCGCAAAGCTACCGCGCAAAGTCACAAAAAGCTTTCCCTCGAACTTGGCGGCAAGTCTCCTTTCATCATTTTTGAAGATGCCGATCTGGATAGCGCTGTGGAAGGCCTGGTCGACGGCATCTGGCTCAACCAGGGGCAGGTCTGCTGCGCCGGTTCGCGCCTGCTGATGCAGGAGAGCATCGCGGACAAGTTGCTCGGCAAGATTCAGGACCGCATGAACACGCTTCGAATGGGTCCGCCGCTCGATAAAGCCATCGACATTGGCGCCATTGTCGCGCGTGTGCAGCTCGAGCGCATCCAGCGGCTGGTCGATCAAGGCGTCGCCGAAGGGGCGACCTGCTGGCAGCCATCCATTCCCATACCATCGCGGGGTCTGTATTTTCCGCCGACTTTGCTGAGCAACGTTCATCCCGCTTCGGTGGTGGCACAGCAGGAGATTTTCGGCCCGGTGCTGGCAGCGATGACGTTTCGAACGCCGCGTGAAGCTGTCGAACTCGCCAACAATACGGTTTATGGCCTGGCCGCCTGCGTGTGGAGCGAGAGCATCAATGTTTCACTGCATGTCGCGGCGCAGCTCAAAGCCGGGGTCGTGTGGGTCAACTGCACAAATCTTTTCGATGCCGCCTGTGGATTCGGGGGCTATCGCGAGAGCGGTTATGGACGCGAAGGTGGGCGCGAGGGGCTCCTTGAATATCTCGAGCCTGCATGGTTTAAGAATGCGCCACCGGTTCATGCGACGCCTCTCGCGATGGATCAACCTCCCGAGGAACCAGCCGATACCACGGCTCCCCCGATCGACCGCACCGTGAAACTCTATATCGGCGGCAAACAGGCGCGGCCGGATTCTGGTTACAGCGTCGAAGTGCGCGGCGCGGACGGGCGGTTGCTTGGGGAAGCGCCGCTGGGCAACCGCAAGGACATTCGCAACGCCGTCGAAGCGGCGCGCAAAGCGGATGGCTGGGGCAAAACGACGGCACACAATCGGGCGCAGGTGCTCTACTACGTCGCAGAGAATCTTTCACAGCGCCGCGAAGAAATCGCCAGCCGTTTGTCCGCGGTAGTCGGGAAGAAGCAGGCAGAAGCCGAAGTCAGCCTCGGCATCGAGCGCATCTTTTCCTACGCCGCCTGGGCCGATAAGTATGACGGCGCGGTGCATAACCCGCCGTTCCGCAACGTAGCTCTGGCAATGAAAGAACCGATCGGCACGGTCGGCGTGATCTGCCCCGCGGATGCGCCGTTGCTGGGATTTATTTCTCTGGTGATGCCGGCCATTTCAACGGGCAATACGGTCATCGCCATTCCGTCGGAAAAATATCCGTTGATTACCGGCGATTTCTATCAAGTTTTCGAAACCAGCGATTTGCCGGATGGCGTCGTAAACATAGTCACCGGCCGCGCCGCGGAACTGATGAAGACGCTCGCTGAACACGACGACGTCGACGCTATCTGGTGTTTCACGGATGAAGCCGGCGCCGCAGCGGTGAAAACTCTCTCGGTTGGCAATCTGAAGCAGGTGTTCACCAACGAAGGCCGCGCCATTGACTGGTTCGACGTGAAGCAAGGCGAAGGCCGCTGGTTCCTCGATCACACTGTGCAGGTGAAAAACATTTGGGTTCCTTACGGCGAGTAGAAATTGGCCCCAGCCGGCGGGCAGGACTACAAACGACGCAATTTGAATTCGAAACTGGATCGGACAAAATACCCAAGGCATAGTTTCCACTTCATCACTGTTTCTTTGCTAATGGCGGTTACTTGTGTTGGCGCGCGGTGTTAAATCAAGACTGGTAAACATTCACTTTAGCAATACTCAACGCTCGGAGTTCGCGTCACACATTACAATTGGATCCGGCATTTCGCTTGCTACACTACGCAATCGCGAATCTGAGGAGTGCTTGATGGGTCATCCGCTTCTTGATCTAACAAACAAAACGGCCGTGGTGATCGGCGGAACCAGCGGCATCGGACTTGCTCTCACTCGAGGACTGGCACAGGCCGGCGCGAATGTCGCGCCGAGTGGCCGCCGCGATGAACAGGTACGTGCCGCGGCTGCGGAAGTTGTGGCGCTCGGGCGGCGGTCGCTTGCGCAGACTTGCGATGTCACGGATAACGGCAGCATCGAGCGGCTCCTTCAATCGGTGTGCTCCGAATTCGGCAGCGTCGAAATCCTGGTGAATTGCGCCGGCCGTACGAAGCGACTGCCCACGCTCGATTTTCCGGAGGCCGAATGGAATGCCATCCTGGAAACGAACCTGTACGGGACTCTGCGTGCTTGCCGCGTCTTTGGACGCCACATGATTGAGAAGCGCTATGGCCGCATCATTAACATAGGCTCACTTTCCTCGTTTGTCGGGCTCTTTGAAGTTGCTGCCTACGGCGCCAGCAAGTCAGCCGTTGCTTCTCTAACCAAAACGCTGGCAATCGAGTGGGCGACGTCGGGAGTCTGCGTCAATGCGCTCGTTCCTGGCGTTTTGCGCACGGATTTGAATGCGGCCTTGCTAGACGGAACGGAGCGCGGAAAGGAGTTTCTGATGCGCACGCCGATGCGCAGGTTCGGCAAACTCGAGGAGTTAGTAGGCGCGGCCGTCTTTCTCGCTTCTGATGCCGCTAGCTTCGTGACCGGCCACCTATTGGTGGTGGATGGCGGCATTATGGCCAGCGGCGTCAATCAATAACGAACGCGGCCAGCGTCCATTGCAGTCAAATCTTCAAACTTGTGTCAGTGACTGCTCTTGGCAGCGCCGACTGATGACGCCAATCGTTCCCGTGTTTGCTTTACGATTGCCAGGAATTTCCGCGCATTCTCAACAATAATTTCCGGTTTGTTTGACCTCAGCGCGTCGGCCTGCACCAATTCTCCGCCGATGCCCAGCGCCGCGGCGCCCGCTTCGATGAATTCAGCCGCGGTGTTTAGATTGACGCCGCCAGTGGGAACAAGTGGAACTTCCGGAAACGGTCCCTTGAGAGCCTTGATGTACTTGGCTCCCCCGACTTGGCCACACGGGAAAACTTTGACAAAATCCGCGCCAGCCTCCCACGCAGTAATAACTTCCGTGGGCGTCAACGCCCCCGCCATGATCAGCTTGTCTTCCCGTCCCGCAAACTCGACGGTCTTGAGGTTCAATCCCGGGCTAACCAGGAACTGTGCGCCGGCATCCAGGCAGCGGCGCGCCGCCTCCGCACTGAGCACGGTTCCGGCGCCAATCAGGACGTTCGAACCTGCGCTTTTGCTGAGTTCGCGGATGACGTCCACGGCGCCGGGGACCGTCATCGTGATTTCTACGATGGGAATCCCTCCCGCACAAACGGCATCGGCAGCCATCCGCGCCTCGCGCGCCGACGACGCGCGAACCACCGGCACAATTCCAATCTCCAGGATCCGATCGCGAACCTTTTGTTTATTCATTGGCAGTTTCCATCCCTCGGAAATTCCTCGTCAGCGCGCGATGCGTGCTCCAACTCCTTTCATCACTTGCAGTACTTCTTGCAGCGTTGCCATCGAAGTGTCTCCCGGCGTGGTCATTGCAAGTGCGCCGTGTGCCGCCCCGCATTCCACTGACCACCCCGGGTCCTGTCCCGAGATGAATCCGTAAATCAGGCCGGAAGCAAAAGAATCGCCTCCTCCAACGCGATCGAAAATCTCAAGATTCTCCCGGTTTTTTGCCTGGTAGAATTTGCCATCGCAATAGCAGACCGCGCCCCAATCGTTTTCCGTCGCCGTCTTCGCTTTCCTGAGAGTGGTGGCCACAACCTTGAACGGATAATCTTTCACGACTTTCGCGATCATTTGCTTGAAACCTTCCACCTCAAACGAGGAGTGGTGTTCATCCATACCCGGCACGTCGTAACCAAGCGCGGCCGAAAAATCTTCCTCATTGCCAATCATCACGTCCACGAAAGGAGCAATGCGGCGGTTCACCTCTTGCGCCTGTTCTTTCCCTCCATGAGACTTCCAAAGAGATGCGCGGTAGTTCAGGTCGTAGGAAACAACCGTGCCGTTCCGTCTCGCTGCCTGCATCGCTTCCAATGTGACTTCCGGCGTCGTTTCCGAAAGCGCGCAGAAAATTCCGCCCGTATGAAACCAGCGCGCGCGTTGTTTTCCAAAAATTTGCTCCCAATCGATGTCGCCCGGCTTCAATTGCGAGACCGCGGTGTGCCCCCGATCGTAACTTCCAAGCGCCGCGCGCACCCCAAAGCCGCGCTCCGTAAAATTAAGCCCGTTGCGTGCCGCGCGGCCCACACCGTCATGTTCCACCCAGCGCACCAGCGATTGATCTACGCCGCCCTGGTAAATGAGGTCCTGCAGCAGCCTGCCAACAGGGTCATCGGTAAACGCCGTGACGACGGCGGTGTCCAGCCCGAAGCAACGCTTCAGCCCTCGCGCGACGTTGTATTCCCCGCCGCCCTCACAAACTTCAAAGGATCGCGCTGTCGCAATGCGCCGCTCCCCCGGATCAAACCGCACCATGACCTCGCCCAAACTAACGAGGTCCCAGCGGCATTCTCTCTTCGGTTTGATGGTCAACCCCATGCGCTCACCTCAACTGCCAAGTCGAATGAAGCTGGTCATTCACTGCCCTTCTCAATACAAGTTGGCCGGCTCCAGCCGGGGACTCAGAATGTGGATTGCGGCAAGTGCCACCAAATATGCAAAGCCAGCAATGAGAAACGGAATCATGTAGCTCCCGGTCCACTGTAAAACATAGCCAACGATTTTCGCGATGAGCATCCCGCCAACCGCGCCGGCCATTCCCCCAATCCCGACGACGGAGGCTACTGCTCGCTTCGGAAACATGTCAGAAGTCAGGGTGTAAAGATTTGCGGAGAAGCCTTGGTGGCCCGCCGCTGCAAGACCGACCAGCAGAACCGCCGGCCACAACCCGGAAACGCGGTAGGCAAACACTATGGGAACGATGCCGATCGCGCAAACCAGCATGGCGATTTTGCGCCCTGCGTTCACAGAAACGCCCTTCTGGATCAAAGCAGACGAGAACCAACCTCCGGCCACGCTCCCGACGTCGGAAATCAGATAAATCACCACGATTGGAAGGCCTAGTTGCGCCAGGTGCACCCCGTGCTGGCGTTCGAGGAAGTCAGGCACCCAAAAAAGATAAAACCACCAGATTGGGTCAGTCAGGAACTTCCCGCAGGCGTAGGCCCACGTTTGCCGATATGGCAAGAGGTTCAACCATTTAATTTTCTCAACAGGCTGTGGCGCATCGCCAAGGATGTACTCGAGTTCCGCCTTGGAACAGCGCGGGTGGTTCTCTGGTTTCCGATAGAGCAAGAGCCACAAGGCGAGCCAGGCAAAACCGAGCGAGCCGACAATCACGAAGGTCCAGCGCCAGCCAAAATGGAGAGTGATCCACGGCACGGAAAGCCCTGCAAGGATCACTCCCACATTCGTGCCCGCATTGAAAATGCCCGTAGCCAGCGCGCGCTCCTTGGCCGGAAACCATTCCGCGACGGCCTTGATGCTGGCCGGAAATACTCCCGCTTCCCCGAAGCCGAGCGCGATCCGCGCCATGAAGAAACTCGAGAGTGAGGTTCCTGCGGCGTGAGCCATGGAAGCGAAGCTCCAGAAGATCATGACGACGGCATAACCCAATCGCGTACCGACTCGGTCGATAAATCGGCCAACGGCGAGCATACCAACCGCGTAAGCTGCCTGGAATGCAAACACCACATTGCTGTAATTGATTTCATTCCAGCCGAGGTCATGCTGCAGCGTGGTCTTCAGTGCGGACAAGACCCAGCGATCCATGTAGTTCTTGGTCGTGCCGAGCAGCAGGAGGCCGCAGATCACCCAGCGAAAATAGCCTGGGCCAGAGGGAGTCTTTTGCAAAGCTGGTTCGCTCGCAGCCGCAGCAGTAGTTTGCATCGGCGATGTCGAGAGGCCGGATGTTGAATTGGGGCGTACTGAGTCCATGGTTTAGAGGAAAGGCTGCTTTCTACCAACTGTGCATCGTTCCATCGAGTTTGCGATTCACGGGCAGGTACGCCCGTTGATAGGGGTACTTCGATGCCAAAATTTCATCCAAATCGACGCCCAGGCCCGGGACATCACCAGGATGCATCATACCGTTAGAAAAACTGTAGGAATGCGAAAAGACACGGTCCGTCTCCTCCGTGTGGCGCATGAATTCCTGGATACCAAAATTATGGACGCTCAGATCAAAATGCAGCGCGGCAGCCATGCACACGGGACTCATATCGGTGGCACCGTGGCATCCGGTTCGGACTTGATAAAGTTCCGCCAGGTTGGCGATTTTCCTTAAATGTGAAATTCCCCCGGCATGCACCACCGCAGTCCGAATGTAGTCAATGAGCTGCTCCTGGATGAGTTGCTGGCAATCGTAAATCGAGTTGAAAACTTCACCCACGGCCAAAGGAGTAGTAGTGTGCTGGCGAATCAGGCGAAAGCTTTCTTGCAATTCCGCCGGAACAGGATCTTCGAGCCAGAACAGGTGAAACGGTTCGAGGCTTTTTCCCAGGCGCGCTGCTTCGATCGGCGTTAGCCGGTGATGAACATCGTGCAACAAGGGAAGATCCGCTCCAAATTCCTTCCGCAGCCGTTCGAATAGTCGCGGGACAAAATTCAAATAGAGATCTGAGCTCCAGGCATCCTCGAGCGGCGCATTTTTTTCCGCAGGCTCGTAATACAACTTGCCGCGCCCAACCCCGTATGTGCTTTGTAATCCGGGAATGCCGCTTTGCGCGCGAATCGCCTTGTATCCGAGTTTGATGTAGTCGGCGACGGCCTGAACGGTCTCCTCGATGCCAGGCCCGTTGGCGTGGCCGTAGACAAGAACGCCGTCGCGCGATGCCCCTCCCAATAACTGATAGACGGGCACATTCAAGGCCTTGCCCTTGATGTCCCAAAGGGCGGTATCGACTGCCGCGACCGAGCACATGGTGACCGGGCCGCGGCGCCAGTACGCGCCCTTGTAAAGGTATTGCCAGATATCTTCGATCCGCCGCGCATCGCGCCCGATCAGCAGCGGAATAACATGGTCAGAGAGGTAGCTCGCAACCGCGAGTTCGCGGCCGTTTAATGTGGCATCCCCGAGGCCGTGGATCCCGTCTTCGGTCGTAACCTTCAGCGTTACGAAATTCCGCCCCGGACTACAAACAATCACTTTGGCATCGGTGATTTTCATCGTTGATATAGATCCTTTGTATCGCGCCCCGAGAAACCGTGGAAGAAGATAATTTCATGCCGCACCCGCGGCCGGCTCGGTCCATGAAATAGGCTCGCTTACTCTACTGCTGTTGGCGTCACCGGGAAAGCCACCTGCCATCCACCTCCAGGACATAGCCATGGACGCAGTCCTCGGTGCCGGATTTACCTGCGAGTGTCCACGCGCTTCCGCATACTCGCGATATCCGGAAAAACAGTACTCTCCCCCTCAAATCGATAAACGGTCCCGTTTGTAAGTCTCAACACCCGAATTTCGAGTCTTGGCTTATTATTGGCTTGCTTAGGAGATATTGGCAAAGGCATTTAGAGGTACACCAATGCCGGTTACAGGCGCAAGAATTGTATTTTAAGCTTGGCACATTCTCATCGGATTCGATGGAGGTTGTATGTCTGCACTTAAAGGTTCACGTCGAGACTTTCTGAAACTCACCAGCGCGGGCGTAGCCGGCACGGCTTTGGGCGTCACGTCATCCGGCTATGCAGGAATCACGGGCGCAAATGATCGTGTCCGGGTGGCAATTTGCGGAGTGCGAGGTCGCGGCAACGATCACATCCACGGCTTTTCGCGTGTCCCAGGCACAGAGATTGCCGCTCTCTGCGATGTGGATGAAAGCGTGTTGAACCATCGCCTCTCGGACATCGAGAAGCTGGGATTGCCAAAACCCAAATCCTACGTCGATGTTCGCAAGCTCCTTGAGGACAAAGATATTGATGCCATTTCCATCGCCGCGCCCAATCATTGGCACGCGCTAATGGCCATCTGGGCATGCCAGGCCGGGAAAGATGTGTATGTGGAAAAGCCGTGTTCGCATAACTGGTTTGAAGGACGGCAACTGGTGCGTGCCGTAAAAAAGTACAACCGGATTTGCCAGCACGGCAGCCAGTCGCGATCGAACCCGGGAATGATGGAAGCCATTCAGCAACTGCGTGACGGCACGATCGGCGACGTGTACATGGCCCGCGCGCTTTGCTACAAGTGGCGGCCATCGATCGGGCGCGCCGCAGTGGAAGCCGTTCCGGCCGGCGTCAATTATGACCTGTGGACCGGCCCTGCTCCTCTGAAGCCGTTCACGCGCAATCGCTTTCACTACAATTGGCATTGGATCTGGGACACCGGGAACGGTGAAATCGGCAACCAGGCCATCCACGAAATCGATATTGCGCGCTGGGGTTTGGGTGTTGGCCTCCCGGTGTCTGCGTCTGCCATGGGTGGACACTTCATGTTCGAGGACGACCAGGAGACACCAAACACCTTGAATGCCACTTTCTGTTTCGATGGTACGGATGGCAAGCGCAAGATGATGGAAGTCGCAGTCCGGCACTGGATCACCAATCACGAAGTGGAGATAGGCAGCGGCGCTTACGGGACCGGTGGTGTGCCTGCTGCCGGACTGACCGCCGAACCAGCCAAAAAGTCCGCTGACAAACAGCCCTTGGGGCCAAAAGACGCCAAGACGAACACCGTCGGTAACATTTTCTATGGATCAAAAGGCTATCTCGGCATCGATGGATACGATACATACAAGACCTGGCTGACAGATGAGACCGAACCCGGGCCACACGGCAAGGGTTCTGGTGACCATTATGCAAACTTCGTCGATTGCATTCGCAGCCGTCGTGCCCAGGATATTCATTCGCCGATTGAGGAAGCCCACATTTCGACCACACTGGTGCATCTTGCCAATGCCTCGTACCGTCTGGGGCGTACGCTGCGATTCGATTCTGCGCAGGAGCAGGTCATTGGCGATGAGGAAGCCAACCGTCTCTTACGGGGCAGTTATCGCGCGCCTTTTATTGTGCCGGAAAACATTTGAACCTCATGGGAGGCCGCAGCCAACCATGCGCATTCTCATTGCCGCCGCGTCTTTCTTTCTCTTCTCTGCGGCTATGTTTCTGACCTCTTTCATCGCTGCAGGTCCAAATCCACCCGACAGAATCACCGTCATCGCAAATGAGCAAGCTCGCCGCGTCGACATCTCCATCGATGGCCAGCCTTTCACTTCCTACATCTGGCCCAGCACCCTAAAAAAACCCGTTCTCTATCCTCTGCGCACCGCCAAAGGCACCATCGTCACTCGCGGCTTTCCTCTCGAGCAGCGCCCCGGCGAACGCGTCGATCATCCTCATCACGCCGGCCTTTGGTTCAACTACGAGAGTGTCAATGGGATTGATTTCTGGAACAATTCCGACGCCATCAAACCCGAAAATGCGCTTAAGATGGGCACCATTGTCCACCGCTCCATCACCTCCGCAAAGGGCGGTTCGCAGCAGGGCGAGCTCGGCGTCGAATCCGATTGGATAACCTTCGACAAAAAAGTTTTGCTCCAGGAACAAACCCGCTTCGTCTTCCGCGGCGGCCCCAGCTTCCGCAGCGTGGACCGCATCACCACACTGCGCGCCCTCGACGAAAGAGTCGATTTCAAGGATGCCAAAGACGGCCTCTTGGGCCTTCGCGTCGTCCGCGCTCTCGAAATCCCTTCCGACAAACCCGAGGTGTACACCGACGCCAGCGGCCGCATCACCACCGTCGCCAAGTTGGACAACACCGGCGTCAACGGCACCTACCTCACCAGCCAAGGCAAAAAAGGCGACGCCGCCTGGGGCACGCGCGGCCGCTGGTGCAATCTCAGCGGTCTCGTCGGCGATGAGCCCGTCACCATCACCATTCTCGACCATCCGGCAAATCCCGGCTTTCCCACCTACTGGCACGCCCGCGGCTACGGCCTTTTCGCCGCCAACCCGCTCGGCCAGAGAATTTTCAGCGAGGGCAAGGAAGAGCTGAATTTCTCTCTAGCACCCAATTCCAGCGTCACCTTCCGCTACCGTATCTTGATCTCTTCGGCGATCGCCACGCCCGAATCCACGGAAGCCGCTTACAAGGGCTTTGTCGCCGCCTATCGTTGATTCGCCGTTTCATGTCGCTAGCTCACCGCGGAACTTGCTCAGAACGGGTCCGGAGGGCTGAGGTCTTCGCAATGCACCACTCGAATTGACCAGCGCCGCCTCATCGGCTCATTTGGAAAAAGCCACAAATCCTACTATCCTTCTTCTCTTGCTGAGAACTGAAAACTGACCACTGAAAGCTCTTCATGACCTTCCACATCGGCCTAATCGGCGGCGGCAACATCACGGAAACCCACGCTCGCGCCGCGCGCGCCATCCACGGCGTCGAAATCGCCGCCATCCACGGAACCAACTCCGAAAAAATCGCACGCCTCTGCCGCGAATACGGCGGCGCTCCCTATCAAGATTTCGATGCCTTCCTAAAACATCGCCCCATGGATCTCGTCATCATCGGCAGTCCCTCCGGGCTTCACGCTACCCAAGGCATCGCCGCTGCCCGTCAAGGTCTGCACGTCTTAACGGAAAAACCGATTGAAATCAGCGCCGCGCGCGCCGACGCGCTCATCGAAGCCGCGAAACAATCCAACGTCCATCTTGGCGTGATTTTTCAGGACCGCCTGAAGCCACACATTCGCCAACTCAAAAACTGGGTCGATCAAGGCCTACTCGGCAAGCTCTTATTTGTCGATGCCCGCGTGAAGTGGTATCGCCCGCCCGAGTACTACGCCAATTCGCGCTGGCGCGGCACTCTGGCGCTCGACGGCGGCGGCGCCTTGATCAATCAAGGCGTTCACACCATCGACTTGCTCCTCTGGCTGCTCGGCGATGTCGTTCGCGTTCAAGCCCGCACCGCCGCGCAGCTTCACAAGATCGAAGCCGAAGACACCGCCGTCGCCATTCTCGAATTCGCCAGCGGCGCCTTGGGCATTCTCCACGCCACCACCGCCGCCTATCCCGGCTACCCCCGCCGCGTCGAAATCTCCGGCTCCGAAGGCACCGTCATCCTCGAACACGACCGCATCATCGCCGCCAATCTCCGAAACGCGCCAGCAGCAGCCGAATCCGCCGCCCGCGACGAAAACCAAAGCGCCTCCTCCGCCGTTGTCAGCGATTTTCGCGGCCACCAACTCGTCTTCGAAGATTTTCTCCAAACCATCCAAAACAACAGCTCCCCCGCCTGCGACGGCCTCGAGGGCCGTCGCAGCATCGCCCTCATCGAAGCCATCTACCGCGCCGCAAAAACTCCCGACCGTGTCGCCACGGTCTGAGCTCGGCTTACTGGCGGCAGGTGCAATTACCGTTCGGATCCAAGATCGGGCCGGGCCCCCACTGTCGGGATTCCAGGCCCGCGTCCTGGCCGATCCCGCTAAAGCCGGAACCCAGCAATCCCAGACCCTCCAAGCCCAAACCAGGCAAGCCGAACCCGCCCAAACTGGAGCCCAGCAAGCCCAAACCGCGCAAACCGAAACCACCCAGATTCAACGCCAAGCCAAATAAGTCCGGTACGAGCGAGAAATCGTCTCCACCGAACGAGGATCCGCGACTGAAAGAAGTACCACCCCAGTCGAATGGATGTTCACCGCCGAATCGCGAACTGCCAAACCGATCGGCGTTCGGCCCGGTTCGTGAATGGGAGTGCGAGGAGCGGCCGAATGAGGAATTACCGAATCGAGAGTTTCCGGAATTTGACAGCCCGCGATTCGGGTCGAGCCAGGATGAGGACGTCAGTTTCGGCATACTGGCCCGGGAGGATTCACCTTGGCCGGGCCAACTTCGCGAAGCCGATGTCGCATTCGGCGGCCGATTCGGATTGAAGGAGGATGCCAATCTCGGCGTACTTGCCCCGGAGGATTGACCCTGGCCAGACCAACTCCTCGAAGCCGATGCGGCGCTCGGAGGCCGATTCGAGTTAAAGGAGGACGTTGACGTCGGAGTACTTGCTCGTGAGGAGGGACCCCGGCCGGACCAACTCCTTGAAGCCGATGCAGCCGTCGGGGGCCGATTGGAGTTGGAGAAAGACGTCGATCTCGGCGTAGTTGACCAGGAGGATTGACCCTGGCCGGACCAACTCCTCGGAGTCCACGCAGCGTTCGGAGGCCGATTCGAGCCGAAGTTCATACCGGTCGCGTGCGTGCCCGTCGCCATTGCTCTCACATCGGAGCTACCAAACCTTCTTCCGGCCAGGGCATTGCTACTCCGCGGGCCATTCCAGCCAGCCGTGCGCCCTCCGAAGTAAGAGGAATTGCTGCCCGCGCGAGTGCCCCATCCACCAGAGTTTCTGGACGATCCGCCACCCATTTTCCGTGGCGCGGCTGACCGCAAGCTCCGAAAACTCTTGCCGCCTGAGTGTCCCCCACCACCACCGTGGAATCCTCCTCCGCCTCTCTTGCCAATATGGAATCCGCCGCCACCGTGAGAACCACTGCTGTGCGAGCCACCGCCGCCGCGAGAGCCTCCTCCGTGATGTTTACCGAACGCGGCGTTCGGCGCACCTGCCAGAGCTAGGGCCACGATGGAAGTAAACAGGACTCTTAAGACCGTGGGTGTGCTCATTTCAGTCTCCTCTTCCCGGCGCTCACGCACCGGGTGAAATCGCGATCTCGAGAATCGCGGGCAGAAACGGCGCAGATTTTCTCCACGTCTTCACCTGCCCCGCATCTGGGCAGGTCGAATTTCACTGACCTGTTATCCTCCGGTGTCGCAGCACCTCCGTGGCCGGAAGGCCGAAGAAGCAAGTTGCTGAAAGGAAGGCAGTTATAATTTCGAGGTGCTCACAAATCCTCTCAGGCCTGCAGTGTCCGCCTAACACTGACGCCCCTGGCTGACACTGTCCTTACGATCCCCTTATCAATGCGGTTTGAATGTCTTCCCGGTCTCAAGCAGCGTCTTCAGGCGGGACAGAATACGTGGCCATCCGTCGGCGCAGGCAGCATAAGTGGGGTCATCCTCGGCCCACTCGTCATGTGTCACTGTTACTTTGGTGGCTTCGGTCTCGGGCACCAGTTCGATAGTTGCGCGTGACGTCTTATCATTTTGGCCCATTGCGAAGGTGTACTGAAAGACGCGTGGCGGCTCAAACCGCAGGACCTTTCCTCGGACGTAGGTCATGGGCTTGCCATCGGGTCCCGCGCCCACCCATCGGAGCAAGCCACCAGGCTTAAAGTCCGCTTGAAGCTCAGCGCCCGAGAAGATGATGCGGTTCGACTCCCGCGACACAAAGCCTTCCCACACCTTCTCTGGGGTGGCGGCAATGTAGAAGATATATTTCAGTGGTGCTTGATGGGCCATGATTGCTCCTGACTCTCCTGCGCCATCTTATATCCACGGGCAAAAACCAAACAAGGCAGTAGTGCCATCCTTTCAGGGAAGGACTTAGGATTCGCACGTGACCTCGTCCTCAGAAAATCGTCCATACGACATGTCCTTTACACGTTTAGCAGCCGCTCTCCTAGCTCTCCTGCTGATGTCGACTACAGGGACTGGTGGTTCTAAATCGAATACGAGCCAGCCGAGAGGCATGGCGTTCAGAGACATTGGTGAAATCAACGGAGATCTTGCTGTTATAGCGGGCACCATTGGGCCAGGCAGTTTCTTTGAGAACCTTCGGACCGTTGACTCAAGAGACAGAACAGTGTTTCTGAATGATTTTGGCGAAGTCCTATTCTTTCCTGACCGCATGACGATCACGCTCTTCATCATCGGGCCACTACCAAAAAAACACGGAAAAGCTCAGCCCTCGGGCTTTGATGCCCAGTACATGAACGAGCTAAAGTTTAAGGCAGGGTGGAAGCGGGGAATTGAGCTGCGCCTCGTAAAGACACTTAGGCAGTTGACGGCCTCGGTGACAGAACCGCCTAGTTTCGCAGTTTCCTTGGGTGTCCGAGAATGCTGGATTTATGAGTTTGTGATCGAGGACACAGAAGTTCCCGCCCGTGACCACCTAATCTTTTTCATCGAGTCGCCGGGAAACAAACGATTAGCGCGACTCTCCGCATATCTTTAGTTCAGCAACAAAAAACGGCACTAACTCGCGGTTGGCCGCCAAACCGGACATGTCCGGCTGGCAACAAAGGAGCGTCGTTAGGATAGACTCATTAGGCTACCCGGAGACTTGGAATGGGGAACGACGTGGTCGCGTTTAAATCCTGGCTGGATGCTTACGGTCACGCCTGGGAGAACCGCGATCCAGAAGGCGCCACGGCGCTCTTCACCGAAGACGGCACTTACCGGGTCACACCTTTTCTCGAACCCATGCGCGGACGAAAAGCCATTTTCGAGTATTGGTCTGAGGTGGCCCGGACCGAAGAGAACATCAGATTCGCATACGAAATCTTGGTTGTGAATGCTGGGCTAAACATCGCCAGATGGTCGGCGTCGTTTGTTCGAGTTCCCCCAGGGCTACAAACTAAACTGGATGGAATCTTCCTGATTTCTCTTGATGAAGAAGGGCGCTGCAAATCGCTTCAGGAGTGGTGGCACAAACAGCAAAAATGAGTGTGGGCGAACCGCCTTTCAAATGGCTAGGCGACTAATTCCAGATACCGGAGAAGTGGCGCCGGATTGCCCCACCTAGCACACACCGCTAGGACGAGGCGCGCTTCCGGCTTCCTGCATCGGAACGGTCTGCGGGCTTGGAACTGTGTAGGGAGTCGTTCCAGCCAGGTTCGCAGCACACTGCAGGATCGCCTGCGGAACGGCGGGAAGTGTGGACGGGAGATTCGGAATCGATTGGTCAGGTTTTTTGAGATTTAGCGCGCTGGTTAGATCCCCGACCGTCGCGCGGCGCCAGGCGCTCAAGTTGGGCACCTCCGCACCGAACCGCGTCTCCAGGAATCGCAACACGGACGTGTGATCGAAGAGGTCCGATGACACAAACCCGCCTCGACTGAACGGCGAGACGATCAGCATAGGGACGCGAAAACCCAATCCAATCGGCCCGGCAATCGCTGGACTGCCGATTACCGTGGGGTCCGGTACCGCGGGCGCGGTCACATATTCGCCTGCTGTGCCGGCAGGCGCCGTCACCGGCGCAACGTGATCGAAAAATCCGCCGTTCTCATCATAGGTGACCAGCAAAAGTGTCTTTGCCCACAGTGCTGGATTCGCTGACAAAGCATCGACGATGAGCGAAAGAATGTTCTCGCCAAAGCTGGAAGGCGAGGGCGGGTGGTCCGAGGTCAGGATCGACCCCACCAGCCAGGAGACTTGCGGCAAGTTCCCAGTCGCCACATCGGTCAGGAAATCCACGGGAAACTGAGGGATGAATGCATTCTTGTACAGCACCGAGGTAGGATCCTGAAAATTCTTGAAGTAGGAAAGAACGTTGTCCGAGAGAATCCCGCCGGCAATAGTCTCGTCAGGCGATGAGTATACCTTCCAGGAAATTCCCCGGGCCTGAAGCTGCTCCGGCATCGTCGTATAGGTCAGGCGGCCGTTAAAGGCTGTGCGGTTGGCGACGATGGTCTGCAGAATCGGCCCGCCGTTTTTTCCATCCGGGTCGAGCGAGGCCGCCATTGTGTAGAGCCGGTTCGGATCGGTCGGGCCCATCACCGAGCAAAAAAAGTTGTCGCAAATCGTGAACCCATCGGCCAGGGCGTAATAGTAGGGAATGTCCGCGCGAGTGTAATAGCCCATGCTCAATACCGCGTCGTTGGAATTAATTGCAAGACGCGAGCTCACAAAACCGTCCATTGCGCCGTTGTCCCAGCTCTGGTGTTGCGGCACCCAGTCGTGGGTGATGTCGTGCGTGCATGCTGCATTCGTCGTGGAAGTGTCCAGGTGGAATGGCAAGAGTGTCCCCACGGGGGAGATCGTGGTGTTCGCTGGATCGGGCTGCCGGAACGCCATGCTTTGATCGGAAAATCCGCGGACGCCGCGGTAGCTTCCAAAGTAGTGATCGAAAGACCGGTTCTCCTGAATCAGGGTCACCACATGTTCGATGTCGGTTAATTTGGAGCAAGCGCCAGGAGCCGGCGGTGGAGTGACGGAACCACCGCTGCATCCATGCAAACCCAAAGACGCCAGTTCTGCAACGGCTGTTCCCGCACCGAGTTTCAGTAGTTCTCGGCGACTAAAATTGTGCATAGGCCCTAAGTCTTAGATGCCCTCTATCAGGCAAAGGTAGGACGGGCTGCCAAGCCCAGCCTGCTTGGATTATCGGACAACTGGCTCACCGCAAGTGCTTCTCCGAGCCACCTTCCCGGTAATATTCGAGCTTGCGCACGATGACGTACTCGGGGGGCGCAACGGAGAGCACTTGGCCTTCCACTTCCAACTGCCGCGCCCGCCCCAGTCCCCAGGCGTGCAACGGATCTCGTCCACTCAAATACACGTCCGCTTTGAAACCGGTCTCGTGATGAATGATGTTGAAGTGTCCGCGTTGTTCGCGCGCCGCTTCCACGGCGATCACCTCTGTTGGTGGGCCATAGAACTCCGCCGGCGGGAATAGCTCGGGCAGCCGGGCAATGTGCCCCCGGTCCAGCACCACGATCAAATCCACATCATGGGTCAGGCGCGGCTCTCCATAAATGATGACCGCCACGCTCCCACTGACCATGTAGGGTACGCCCAGGGTGTTCAAGCGCTGGGTGAACATCGGAAAGAGGTTAGCTTCGGGCGTGCAGGAAAATCTGGCGAACGGCCTCGCGGATGGCTTCGTCGGTCCAGTCTGGGTGCGATCTCTACCCCCTAACTCCCATGGAATCATATCCGCTTACCGACCCACGTAACCAAGTCGTCTGGCGCAATCTCGAAGAATCTCCCCTTCCCACGCCTGGCGCTTCGGATTCTTAGAGTGCGTCAGATCGCTGGGGATTCTCCTCACCAAATGCAGAAACACCGCAGCGGAATGCTTGTATGCGGGAACCGGCTCACGAAACGCCACATTGCCAAGATACTGCAACGCATCCGAAAGAGCGTAATACACAGGGTCACCCGCTTCCCACAATCGGTCGCGCTCCGCAAATTTCTCCGGCGCAAACGTCGCGAGTCCGAGCAAATAGTCCGACCCGTACTCGATCATGTTGATGCCCAGATCGTTTCCCGTGTAAATGCGAAAATCCGGCCGCTGCGCGTCGCGGAGGGCGAGCCGCTCCAGCTCGATCAGCCGGTCGAGCGAAGAATGTTTCATTCCCTTGATTTCCGGAATGTCCATCAATCGCCGGAATGTTTCCTCATCAAAGATTTCGCCGTTCGCCGCGAACATGGGCCCCAGCTCGAACGCCAGCACGTGCGGATATCCCCGGCACGCTGCCTCATAAGCCGCCGCCTTCTCGGCGGAAGATTTTCCGTGCAGTCGGCTCGTCTGGAACAAGATCGGAATTCCGCCAAGGCCCACGATGACGTCCAACTGCTTTCGGTAGAGTCCAACGATTTCGCCCGGCCGGCCTTCGATGTAGGCGCCGCCTACAAATGGCGCATCTTTTCCCAACGCTTCCCGCGTCCATCGCAGCACGTCAAGTTTTTCCGATTCGCTCAGATAATTGACGTAGCCGGTGTCCATATTCACGGCGTTCATCAATCCGGCGTGGTGCGTGGCTCGCAGATGATTCTGAAAAGCTTCGACGGCAATTCGCCCATCCGCTTCATACGGCAAGAGCGCCGCCGCGATGCCCTGCACCTTGCGGCCAAGGTGTTGTCGTTGAACGATGGATCCGATTTTCATCGCTTCGCCTTCGCTATCTTCAACTGCTCCGCTAGCGCGGAACTTTTGTAGTAGCTGTCCAGCGGATAGCAACCTGAAGGCAATCCCTTCCGCGGCGCGGTGGTGCAATCGCTGAACGTTCTGCAAATCCGCTTGTGCTGCGTCTCATTTCCCTCCGTCGCATCCCAGAGCAGCTCAGGATAAGTCAAAATCATTCTTCCCAGGCCGACTGCATCGACCCATCCATCGCGCACGGCAGCTTGCGCCACATGCGGAAGAAAATCCTGCAAGTAACTGTAGGCAGTTCCCAGGATGATGAGATTCGGAAAGAGCTGCTTCAATTGACGCGTGACTTTCATCTGCAGCGCCACGCCAACCAGCGGATCTTCCGGAGGCTGATATCCATCCGACGGAGGATAGAACGCTGGCCGTTGAATATGCGGATTGTAATAGGGACTCCCCGCTGTGATGTTTACGAGCCGGACCTCTAGCTCCTCGAGCAAAGACAAAAACCGAATCGTCTCGGTCAAATCCATCTGTGTGGGGTCGCTCTGCTTCACGCCGAATCCCCAGCGATACGGAATCAAGTCGTCATGCGATTCAGGAATTCCCGGCCCCAACTTTCCATTCGCCGATTGCGACGGGTCGGGACGAAATGGCACGGTGTCAAATGCAGAGAGCCGCACGCCGATGTGCATTCCCGGTGCCATCAAGCGTATCCCTTGCACCACTTCCCGCAAAAACCGCGTACGGTTCTCAAGAGTCCCGCCATACTTCCCTTCACGCGCATGCGCGCTAAGAAATTCGTGCCCCAAGTATCCATGGCAGTGCTTGATATCCACGAAGTCGAAACCCAACTCATGCGCCATTCTTGCCGCGCGATGAAAATTTTCAATGATCGCGCCAATTTCGCCGTCGGTCAGAATGGGATAGTCGTGAGGCAATCCCAATCTTCGATCCAAGATCGGATGATGATAAAGAATGCGCGGCTCAGGCCTGTCGTGTGCATTCGGGCGGCAGTAGCGTCCGGAATGCGTCAACTGCAATCCGATGAAGAGCCCCTCGTCTGAACCTGTCGTTCGGCGGTGTTCTTCGACCAGAACATTTCGCAATCCTCGCAATCCCTCACGCGTGTACTGCGCAATCACTAGCTGATTCGGATTCGCTCGCCCTTCGTGCGAGACCGCAACCGCCTCCCCTCCCCAAATTAATTTCCCGCCGCTCCGGCCAAATTTCTTCCAACGATGGATCGTATGCTCGCTTGGATTTCCATCCGCAGCGCCATCCCATCCTTCCATAGGATGAACGGCGATGCGGTTGCCGATCTTGATTCCGCCACGCGAGAGCGGCCATCGCAGGGGTGAGTCGGATCCGCTGATCGGCTCGCTATCGCACGGAATCGTCAATCCGAGCGAGTGAACGTGTTCTTGAAAACGCGCTACATCCCTCACCGCCCCGAGCCGCAGAATCCGGAGTGTGTTCATGCTGGTTTCTGTCCCTTTGGCAGCCACGCAACCGCAGCGGCGGCGAGTAATGCCATTCCTGCAACGCAAAACAAAAAAAGCTTGGCGCAAAAAGCGCCTCTTGACAAATGACGGCAT
>Ga0210406_10001968_pt1 | contig 24046 bp, 19 predicted proteins | sample IncBWC30MmetaG_FD_155454 | JGI IMG/M metagenome (GOLD analysis project Ga0210406, IMG submission 155454) | Forest soil microbial communities from Barre Woods Harvard Forest LTER site, Petersham, Massachusetts, United States - Inc-BW-C-30-M | ecosystem: Environmental > Terrestrial > Soil >...
AGTGCCGGCGCGCGATCTGGTGGAGCTCCAAAGCCTTGGGAAAGTCATTCAGGCTGATGTAGCAGAGGGACAGGTTGCTCAGTACGGCTGCCAGTCCTTCCGCATCATCGTGCTGGAGAAGTTCGTGGTAGGCGCGTTCGTAGTAGCCCAAGGCCTCCTGGAAACGGTCCTGCCGGTGATAGATGTTTCCAACATTCACTTCCAGCCTTGCCACTCGAAGGGCGTTTCCTTGCCGCTGAAAGATCGTGCGCGCCTTCTCCGCAGTCGCTAGAGCCTGGTCGTAGCGGCCAAGTAGCAGCAGTGGCTGGATGCAGCCACTAAGAGTCCGCGCCAGTTCGGCTTCGTCGCCGGCCTGCTCGAATAACGCGATTGCCTGCTCATGCAGTTGAATGGCAGCAGCATGCTGGTCAAGCACGTACAGCGTGTTCGCCTTAGCGCGCAGGCTCTTGCCGAGGGACACCGGGCTCCCTAGCACTTCGGCGACCGCAATCGCCGTATCCGCGAGGCGCTCCGCCCGGTGAGTATCGACTCGGACTTCCTGCCGCACTCGTTCGGTGAGATTGGCGACGAGTTGCTCCCAATCGATCGTGGGATTCTGCAGGACGAAGGCCCTTCGGGCCGGCGCATCTTCGAGCGTGAGCAGTTTGTCGATCGACGCGTCCATTTCCGTCTTTTGTGCGGTCTGAACGCCCATCAGAATCCTTTCTGCTCCAGGTGCTTCCGCAGGCGGGTCAGACAGCGGCCACGAATGAAACCGATCGAGCCGGTGGCGAGGCCGAGTTCCTTGGCGATCTCTTCATACGGGCGAGCGGGAATCTCGAAGAAAAGCATGTGAATCATCTGGCCGCAGCGTTCCGGCATCTGCGCAATCGCATCCCGCAGCATTTGCTCTTTCTCGAGTTGTAGCAGCAGGTGCTCAAGAGTGCCGCCATGTTGCGGTTCCTCGACGTCGATTGGATCCACATCCGCCTGGCGGTTGGCCGTCGCGAGATAACGCAGGCACTTTCGATAACTCGTCTGCATCAACCATTTCGGCAACGCCCGATGCTCCCTGAGCTGGGGCAACTGAGAGAGCAGTTCGACACATACCGCCTGAAAGATGTCTCCCGCGTCCTGGTGCACCCCAAGCTTGATCGGAATCGAGTAAATAAGATTCTTGTACTTATCGATGAGCTCGGAGCGGGCTTCCTGATCGCCTTTGAGGCAACGTTGGATCAGCCGCTCGTCGGTCGAAACAGCCGTCGGCTCAAGCTGCCGCCTTGCTGCGGTTCCGGTCATCGCGCTCCTGCGCTCTCCACGGACGTGCGAAGGTAGAGTTCATCAGCGTTCCACAGCGCGTACGGATCCAGTACGGCAGGTGCAAAGTTGCCCACGCGCTGATCGGCGCCGACCAGGATGTTGGGCGTCGCTAGAAAAATGAAGGGCAAGTTCTCGGCAATCAGTTGTTGAACGCGGTCGTAGAGCTGCTTTCGCTTGGCGTAGTCGAGAGTGACCATCTGCTGCTGCATGAGCTGGTCGGTTTCGTGCTCCCAGGGAGTCGCCGGCTGGGTCTCGCTCAGATGCCAAAGGTGCGATGTGCCACTCGTGGTCCAGACGTTCATCTCAGGATTGGGATCGGCATCCCCGCCGCCCAGCCCCATGATCGCGGCCTCGTAATCGAAGGTCTGGAATACACGGGCAATCTGCGCGCGAAATTCGAGTGGAACGACGTGCACTTGCATTCCGAGGTGCGAAAGATCGTCCTGGATCAGCGTGGCCATCTGCATGCGCTGCGTGCTGGAAGAACTGGTGATGATCGAGAACTCGACAGGCTGGCCGGAGGCATCCGTTAGTTGTCCTGCCTGATTCCAGGCGAATCCCGCAGACTTCAGCAGCTGCCGTGCGGTGTCGAGCGACCGCTGCGGATGTGGGATTGCGGTGTTGAGCCAAAGCTTGTTGCCCGGCCCGACATTGCCCCACAAAGCAGCGCCGCGGGTTCCGTAGACCAACCGGACAATGGAGTTGCGGTCGATCGCAGCCGACACCGCCTGTCGGAATTTCAGCTCGCGAAACCAGCTTTGCTTGCGCGCGATGGCGTCGAGCTTCTTGGCGCTGAGGTCGTTCTGATTGAAAACGAGAAAGTTGTATTCGAGGCTTGGGCCGAGATCGGCGAGCTGTGCTCCGCGCTGCGCGCGCTCGCGAGACAGCAAGTTGTAGTTCTCCGAACTCAGCCGGCTGACGACGTTGGTCTCGCCTGCCTCAAAGCGCATGACCTGCGCGTCTTCCGTTCCAACGAAGAGGAATACCAGTTCGTCAAGATATGGCAGACGATGGTTGTCCCGATCGACTCTCCAGTAGTAAGGGTTGCGTTCGAGAACGATGCGCTGGCCGGGCAGGTATTGTTTAAAGCGAAACGGGCCTAGCCCGGCGATCTCGGTCGGGGTCGTATTCAACGACCACGCCTGCTCGAACTTTCCTTCGCGATAAGGTTTCTCAAGCAGATGCTTCGGCAGCATGGCCAAGCCGTCGAAAAGTCTCTCGGCAGCGGCATATGGACGAGGTAACGTGAAGCGCACCGTGTATTGATCAATCTTCGTTACCGCCAGGGGCTTGCCGTCGATGATCAGCAGGTCACGTTGAGGGGAGTCAATCTTCTCGTCCATGTAGACCGCGAACGAAAACACTACATCGTCGGCGTCAAAGGGCTGCCCGTCCGAAAAGCGAATGCCTTTGCGCAACTGCAGCGTAAACGTGCAACCGTCTGCAGATGTCTTCCAGGACTTTGCCAATGCGGGCTCGGTCTGTTGGGTGGAACGGTTGATTTCGATCAAGTCCGCCATCTGCCGCCCGATCACCTCGCGCGAAATGGCATCGGTCGCTAGGACCGGGTTCAGGGTCTTGGGCTCGGCGCGCTCGCCAACCGTCAAATAGCCGCCATAGCGGCCTGAAACGCCGGTCGCGCGTCCGAGTTCTTCGCCCGGATTTGGCTTCTCAGGGGCGGGCGCCGATGCAAAGCAGGCAACCACGAGTAGGCACACGAGTAGGGTTAGGCGAGCAATGGCTTTCATGACACCCCTATCCCCACAGAAATACTAGGTTGAACGAAATTCTAACTTGGAATGGAGGGTGTCCGCGAGAAGACAATAAATTACGGAAGTAACGACCAGCGCGGCCGCTGGCGCGAGTAACCAGCCGTAGGAAACCAGAACACTGTATTGCTGGAGCTTCTGCAGCATGTTGCCCCAGCTCGCCACCGGCTCGTTGACCCCCAGTCCAAAGAACGAGAGCGTCACCTCCGCTGCAATGTATCGGGGCACGAGCAAAGTAGCCTGGGTCAGTAAGACTCCGAATAACTCAGGCAAAATATGGCGGCGCAACAGGTAAGAATCTGAACCGCCCAAACCTCGTGCTGCCAGCACATAGTTTCGCGATCGCGAGCTGAGAACGACTCCGCGCACCAGTTTCGCTGGCCGGGCCCAGCCAATCAGGCCCATGGTGCAAGCCAGTAACAGGAATGTCCGGGAAGGACTCAGGTGCAAGGGCAGGAACGCGCGTACTCCGAGGAGGAGATAGAGCCATGGCAGGGAAAGAAACAACTCTGCCGCTCCCATTAGCGACTCGTCTGCCCAGCCGCCGTAATACCCTGCGATCACTCCGAAGAACGTGCCTGCCAGCAATGCGATGAGAGTGGCCACCATCCCGGCGGCAACAGAAATCCGTCCTCCATAAAGGACTCGGGAGAATTCATCTCTACCAAAGCTGTCCGTGCCGAAGAGCGAAAGTTTCCCGGGTTCGCTAACGCAGAACAAATGCCAGTTTGTGTCGAAACCACCCAGCAATTGATACCGGGATCCTTGCGTCAGTAGCTGAACAGGAAAGGCTTGCCTCGTATCTTCCACATACCCATCCGGCCCAGCTATCAACCGGTAGACGAACGGTCGCATATGCCAACCCGAAGAATCTCTAAAGTGGACTCGTGTAGGGGGGGCATACGGCCGTTCGCGATCCTGCGCGACCGGATCATAAGGAGCAACGAATCCGGCGAAGAGCAGCGCCATGTGTAGCGCGACGAGCGCCGAAATCACGATGGCAGTCTTAACTCGCATCGGGCGCTCCGGTTCGAATTCGCGGATCGCAAGCCAGCAGCATCACGTCGGCGATCAGGTTCCCTCCCACCATGAAAAGTGCCGAAAACATGATTCCTCCGATCACGAGATAGAAATCGCGGGCTAGAGTAGCCTCGAGGATGAGGGGGCCGAGTCCGGGCCATCCGCAGACCACTTCCACGAGCAGCGATCCGCTGACCAGTCCCGCCAGCGAAAACCCGAATAGAGAAATGGCTGGATTGGCTGCGACCGGCAACGCATGGCGAAAGAGCAGGCGGGCGCGGCTGATTCCAAGCCTGCGCGTTGCCTCAGCGAATGGTTGTGCCAGCGTCTCGATCACGCTGGCACGCACGTGCCGGACGACGATTGCACTCTCCACCAAAACCAAGATCAACACGGGGAGCAGCAAGCGGGCGACAAGTTCCCGAACGTGGGCCCAACCCGAGAGTTCTTCGAAGCCGGCTGACCTCATGTTGCCCAACGGCAACACTTGCCAGCGCACCACGATCGCGAGGAGGGCAACCGCAATTACCACTTCAGGAATTGAGATCAGCAACGCCGTTGCTACGCTGACGATCCTATCTGCCCACCCTCCAGACCGCGCCGCCGTCCACACGCCCAACGGGACCGAAACTAGCCAAGTCAAGAGCGTCGCGATGACGGTCAGAAGTAGCGTGTTCTTGGCGCGACTCCACAACAGCGGCGCTACCGGAAGGTTGTAGGCGATCGAATAGCCGAAGTCCGCATGCGCGGCGGAAATTACCCAGTGCTCGTACCGCACAACTAACGGTTGGTCTAACCCGTAGTGCGCACGCAGCAAGGCAATCGTTTCCGGAGAGATCTGCGGGTTCAGCCGCATTTCATCGAAGAAACTGCCGGGTGCCATCTCACTAAGCAGGAAGGAGAGTATCGAGACTCCGACGAGGAGCAAAGTCGCGCGAACCAGTCTTCGTCCGAGATAGCTCACGCCGAGGCCCCTCTCGATCGCGCAGGCAGTTCGACCGGTTCCGCCGAAGCCAGCATCCTCCGGGTTTCAACATGCTTCGCGTCAGCAAGGATCTCTTGTGTGACTCCGGCTTCTACAATCCGGCCTTCCGAAATGACGGCCATTCTGTCCGACATTCGCGCCACAAGCGTCAGGTCATGTGAAATCAGAAGATGAGTCATCGAGTGAGCCGCTTGCAGATCGAGGAGGAGATTTGCAATCTGCGCTCGAGTGGAAAGATCAAGGCCGGAGAGGGCTTCATCGAGAACCAGAAGCTTGGGACGCAAGCTCAGCGCCCGTGCGATTGCCAATCGGTGCCGCTGACCGCCACTGAAATCCATAACTGGCCGCTTGAGCCAATCGGGAGAGAGAGCAACTTCCTTCATGAGTATCTCGGTCAGATGTTCTCGTTCCGGTCGAGCGCGGCCCTGGATCCGCAGAGGCTCTTCGATTACGTCGGCTGCTGAGAACCGCGGATTCATCGATGTGGCCGCGTCCTGGAAGATCATCTGTACGTGCGAACGAAAGGGTAGCAAGTCGCGGCCGCCAAGCTGTGCAATGTCCGTTCCATCGATCCAGATCTCTCCCGAGTCGGGCCGCTCGATCCTGGTTACGCATCGAGCGACACTCGACTTTCCAGAACCGGAGGCTCCGATCAGCGCCAACGTTTTACCGGCTGTGATCTCAAGATCGACCTGTTTCACAGCGGCCACTGGATTACGCTTTCCCCACAAGCCTCCACGCACGTATCGCTTGCTCAGGCCACGCACGCTCAGTATGGTGTTGCACTGGCGACCGGCGATCGGCAAGTTATTCGGCATACTTGAAGCAGTTCACGCAGCGATCAGACTCAATTGCGACCCGGTTCGGGTACTCGCGCGTACAAATCTCCATTCGCTCCGAACAGCGGGGTGTAAATGCGCACCCCGGAGTCGCCAGCGTCGCATCTGGTGGATCGCTGGCGATCGCTTCGAACCGGTCACTCGCGTGGAGTCGTGCTGCTCGGGCCGAATTCGCAATCCGCACGAGCGCCTGGGTGTAGGGATGGAGTGGCTTGTCAAACACCTCGGCGCAAGTGCCGATTTCCACGATGCGTCCCGCGTACATCACCGCAATCCGGTCAGCGAAACCCACAAACATTGCCGGATCGTGGCTGATCGCCAGAATTGCAGTTCCGTGCTGCCGCCGGATACCGGACAGGAGGCCGACGATCTCTGAGCGCAGAACCGCGTCCAGCTTGCTCGTGGGTTCGTCAGCGATCACCAGCGCGGGCTGGCACGCCACGGCCTGTGCAATCGCAACCCGCTGCCGCTGGCCTCCGCTGAGTTGGTGGGGATAGGCGTGGTAAATGTCATCCGGTTGGTCGAAGCTGACCGCTTGCAGCAAATCGTAGACTCGCTTCCTGCGCTGCTTGGCCGTAAAGGGCAGGTGGGCGCGCAGCACTTCCGCGATTTGGCTTCCCGCTGTCATCAAAGGGTTTAGAGAGAGGGCTGGATCTTGCGGAACGAGTGAGATTTCCCGGCCGCGAATCGCGCACAGGTCAAACTCCGACAGTTTCAGTAGATCTCGGCCACGAAACAGAATTTCGCCGGCGTCGTAATTCGCATGTGGGGGTAGCAACCGCAACATCGCATTCGCCAAAGTGCTCTTACCACAACCCGACTCGCCTAGAATCCCGAGAACTTCCCCGGAACGGACTTCCAAATGGATGCTGTTCAGGGCGCGCAACGCATCACCATGAGCAGGCGCGTACGAGACGCGAACTCCTCGAATTTTTACGCAGTTCTCCCCGGAACTATTCACTCGCGAATCGTCCCTCACACCTCATAAGTTTTACGCAAGATCGCGGGAGGGAACAATCGGTCAGCAAGAGCGAAAGTCTCTGGACCTTTGATTGCCGGCGAGTGGCCCTGTCACCCGAAGCCCACTACGTTTTGACTGGCAAGGGCGCGCACCTGTTTGTTTATTAATTTGTGAAACGATTGGTCCGTCCTGAGCACCATTCCTGAAGAACCGACTCGGTTCGAATGCTGGACAACCTGCGAGTGAATTGCTGGAGTATATGAATTTCGCGCGAACTCCTATGAATCTCCGATACCAGCGTCTCCATTGCGCACTCGCACTCGCAGTGAGCGTGCTCGCGATGAGCGGGTGTTCTCAGCTGAAAGCAATCTTTGGTACGCGGCCGAGCGAGAAAACGCCGACGTATCGACCGGTTGATGTCCAGTTCGAAAACCAAGGATGGTCGCAGGATCAGCGGGCGTGGTTCTATCACACGGCGCAGGGGACCGAGCTCCTGCCCGACAAATGGTTCCTGGCGCTCGAGCAGCCCAAGATTAGGGTTTTCGGGAGCGTTCCCAAGTTTGCTGATACCGAATATCTGGCTCGGTTCGGATTTCTACCTGATCCCGTGAACCAACAGAATCCCGACGCACTGCCGGTTGGCTTCGCCAGGGACACAGTGCTCGATCCGGCGAGCGGCGAAACTATGGAAGTTGTTGGTTTAACCTGTGCCGCTTGTCACACCGGTCAAGTGGAATACAAAGGGAAGGGGATGCGGATTGACGGTGGGTCCGCGACCGTAGATCTAGCCTCATTTCAGACCGAACTTGGATATGCGGTGGCATTTACCGACAAGATTCCTTTCCGCTTCGATCGCTTTGCCAGGGCCGTTCTTGGCCAAAATGCATCCGCGGATGCCAAGAAGAAGCTTCGCCAAGAATTTGAAGGGTTTCTGAATGCGGGCCTCGCAGAAAAGGGGGCGGCGGATGCAGGCAAACTCTACGAGGTTTCTGGAGGATTCGGGCGCACCGACGCGCTTGGCCGCATCGGCAACTTCGCTTTCGGTACCGAGCTGAACAACACAAATCTGCGCGTAGCCGACGCGCCAGCGAATTTCCCGCCCTTGTGGTACACGAGTTGGTTCTCGTGGGTTCAGTACAACGCTTCCATTCAGCAGCCCATGGTGAGAAACATTGGCGAGGCGCTGGGAGTGCGCGCACGAGTTAACCTCACCGATCAGGCGAAGCTCTTTCGTTCGACGGTGAATGTGAAGAACCTCTGGCAGATGGAAGGGTTACTAGCCGGGCCAACCGCTTTTGCCGGACTGAAGTCCCCTCCATGGCCTGAGGAGGTTTTGGGGCCCATTGATCAAGCCAAGGCACAAAAAGGCGCCGAACTCTACAAGAAGCGTTGCCAGCATTGCCATTTACCGCCGCTTAATTCATCCGAAATTCAAGATCCCAAATACTGGGAATCTGGCTCGGATGGCAAACACTTCTTCCTAAAATTGAATGTGATTCCGCTGGAGGAAATTGGGACCGACCCGAGAGAAGCATCGGATTGGGCGCAGCGGATGGCGGTCACCGATGCCCTGAAGCTAGGAACCGTGTCGGCGGCTGCTGGACTTCGGGCAGTGACCCAGAAGATCCGCGATATGAACTACGACACGCTCGGGTTGTCTGCGGACCAAAGAATGGACTGGAACGGCTATCGCGACGATGGAGTGGCTGCACCACGGGCCTATCGGGCTCGGCCCCTCGGCGGCCTGTGGGCCACGCCACCTTACCTGCATAACGGATCGGTGCCAAGCTTGTACCAGATGCTGCTACCAGGCGAGCAGCGGGACAAGACTTTCTATGTTGGCAGTCGCGAGTTCGATCCCAAGAATGTCGGTTACAGCACTGCAAAATTCGACGGCGGCTTTGAATTTCAGACCGATCAGCCCAACGATCCGCATCCAGGTAATTCGAATGCGGGCCATGAATTCCGGAATACGCCGGGCAATGGAGTCATCGGTCCGGAGCTTAGCGATGAAGAGCGCTGGGCGATTATCGAGTATCTCAAGACACTTTGAGATGGTGGAGTGAACTTGGGCGCCGCTCCTGAAGGGAGGCGAACCGCATGCCACGTACGATCGAACGGCAGATCAAGGATACGTATTTCGCTTTGCGACTAGGGGCAGCGGTCATAGCTTTCGCTTTCCCGTTGCTTTTGTGGGGCGGTGGCAAACTCGCAGGCTTTACCCTTCGCGACTCAATGAGCGCGTACTACTGGGCCACTCCGGCCCAGCTCTGCGCTTGCGGCGGAAGCCAAGGTCCCTTTTGTCAAACGAAAGGGAGCGAAGCCGTGGTTGCTCTAACAACTCCAGGAGCAAAGACGTTTCAACCGGGAACGATGCGGAGTTGGTTTGTCGGTCTACTATTCGCGATTGGGACGCTGCTGTATGTAAACCAGGACACAGCCGGAAGGAAGACTGGGCTCTGAACCTTGCGGGACTGCTGGCGGTTGGTATCGCCCTCTTTCCGATGCGATGGGATTGCTACACTCATTCCTTTTCACCTCACGGATTCTGCGCCATATCGTTTTTCATATGTATCACGTTTGTCTCCGCGATCTGTTCGCGCGACACTCTAGCGCTCATCAAGGACACTAAAGTGCGTGCCCGATATCGCAAGACGTATATCAGCTTGGCCATTGTCATGGTGGTGTCGCCTATCGCTGCTTATGGGTTCACTTTGTTACCTCACAGCTCAGTGCAGTCTTTTGGGCAGAGTTGTTCGGTATTTATGCCTTTGCTGCCTATTGGTGCGTAAAGACCAAAGAGATGTCAGGCCCCGACATCAAGAAGGCATTGGCTCCGAACCACGAACAAGCGGCGGTCTGATTTCTAATGATTTCAACGTACTGAGTCGAAGTGCTAGATGGCTCGTCAACTTATCGCCTGCCTACATGGGACGAACAATCGGTTCAATCAGCGACCAACGGATGTGGAGCCACGCTTCAAGATTCTCGCGACTCTCGAAAAAAGATCTGTTCGGATCGCCCACGGACACGAACCCTATGACAAGACCGGATTGTCGAACATTGTGTGACAGGTCTTGGGGAAAAGATTTCTGATTCGCACAATCGGTATACTAGCTGCCCAAAGGCGGAGTCGTGGGGTTGGGTCGCCTTGCCGCACACTGATTGACGTTCACCAAGGACAGTCTCCATGTGGCTGTGCATCCGTGCCGCCTCAAAGTGGACAAAGGCATCGCTGGTGGTTCTCTGCGTCGTCTGCGTTTTGCTGGGTAGTTGCGGCCGCAATTCTGTTGGCTCGACTCCGACCTTGGGATTCGACAGGGTTCCCCGTGCGGACCTTGGCGGTCCTGACAAATTGGATGTCATTGAAGGTCGCGCCACTGGGGCTCGGACGGGGCAGCACATCGTTTTGTACGCCAGGAGCGAAGAGCTGTGGTGGATCCAACCATTCACAGATAGGCCCTTCACCACGATCCAGGGCGATTCAAGGTGGAAGAATCAAACGCATCTCGGGACGGAGTACGCGGCGCTGCTCGTGGATCCGGGATACCGGCCGCCTCAGACGACCGAAACGCTGCCAAGCGCGGGCGCTGGCGTAATCACGACGGCGGTTGTCAAGGGCCAAGGTCCAGCACCATCCCTGCCGCCGACCAAGACGCTACATCTTAGCGGCTACGAGTGGACGGCGCGCAGTGCTGGAAGCTATCGCGGTGGTTCGCACAATTCATTCGATCCCTCAAATGCCTGGACCGATGAAAACGGCGCGCTACACCTGCGCGTAACCAAGCGCGGCGTTGATTGGATCTGCTCGGAAGTCAAGCTGACGCGCAGCCTAGGATACGGAACTTACCGATTCAGGGTCGAAGATATCTCCCATTTGGAGCCCTCTGCGATTCTGACTTTCTCAACTTGGGATGGCGTGGGATCAGAAGACAACCGCCGCGAACTCGACATCGAGATCGGCCGCTGGGGCAACGCCGCGAACGATAACGCACAATTCGTAGTTCAGCCTTATTACATTCCGGTCAACATCGTTCGATTCACGATTCCGGCCGGAACGCATACCCAGTCGATCCAGTGGGAGCCAGGGCGAGCCACGTTCTCGACAAGCGCTGGCTCGCGCGAAGCAACGACAACGCACCTCATCAACGAGCACGTGTTTACGTCCGGCGTTCCTTCCGCGGGTGGGGATTTTGTGCGGATGAGTTTGTATGTGTTCGGACAGGGCCAGAGTCCGCTAACGAAGGATACCGAGGTTGTGATCGACAAATTCGAGTATCTTCCCTAATGCACTTGCTGACGCTTTTCCGACGTGCACGCACCGGAATTATCCTCGTTTGTCTGGTGAACTCGTCCCATGCCCTAGATCCGAACCGTTTGCTCTCGCAGTACATCCGTGAACGATGGAGTATCGAAAACGAATTCCCCGGAGGAACGATCCATGCGATTTCCCAAACCCCTGATGGATACCTTTGGATCGGAACCGATACAGGATTGATCCGCTTCGATGGATTTAACTTCCGCGAGATTCCACTCTCTCCACTCGTTACAAACGCCAAGACTCCTGTTCTAGGCTTGACTACAGATGTTGAGGGGAACCTGCTGATTCAGTTGCAGGGGGCCGGCGTGTTGCGACAGAAGAGCGGAAGGTTAGAGACAGTTTCGACTGGCACGACCCCGGAAGCGTCGCAGGTTACAGACATGTTGCGGGAGCAAAATGGGGAAGTCCTGATTGCGGATCTCAGTTGGGGAATAGTCCGACTCTTGCGCGAAAAAGTTGAAGCACTTCCACTTCCAAAGGCTGGGCAGGGGTTGCCAGTGGTTATCTCCATGGCAACAACACCAGACGGCAAAATATGGTTTGGGACACTGAGCGCAGGTCTGTTCTTGATGAGCTATGGAGAAGCCATCAACGTCAGCGCCGGACTCCCATTCAAGAAGATCAATTGCTTGCTGGCGATCAGCGACCACGAACTATGGGTGGGCACTGACGGTGGTGTGTTTCGATGGGACGGAGCGCGCTTCACCCGGCTCGTGCTCCCGCGCTCCATCCAAGATGTGCAGGTGCTCTCTCTGCTGAAAGACCGTGATGCGAATGTGTGGATCGGTACGGCCATGGGACTTGCACGAGTCAACTCCAAAGGAGTCTCGCTATGGGACAAGAAAGACTTTGGCGGAGAGGGCGTTATCAACGCCCTGTTTGAAGACCGCGAAGGTAACCTTTGGGCGGGAGGGAACAGGGGAATAGAGCGTATACGAGACACTGCGTTTATCACTTACTCTTCTGCAGACGGTCTCTCACCGGAGAACAATGGACCTGTTTACACCGACGAAGAAAACCGAACATGGTTCGCGCCCGCCGAGGGGGGATTGTATCAGCTTAAGGGTGGCAAAGCGGAGCCCGTCCGGATAGCGGGTCTCGAAAAGGATGTGATCTATTCCATTGCTGGTCGCAACGGCGAAATTTGGGTCGGGCGGCAGCACGGAGGGATGACGCGACTGCGATACAAGAAGGGGTTGTGGACGTCCCAGACATATACGGTAAGAGACGGACTTGCCCAGAACAGCGTGTACGCCGTCTATAAGAGCAGCGGAGGAGTGACCTGGGCTGGAACGGTAAACGGTGGCGTCAGCCAGTTGAAAGATGGACGGTTCACCACCTACACGACTGCGAGCGGCGTTGCTTCCAACACGATCAATTCGATCCTGGAATCGCACGACGGCACAATCTGGCTTGCAACGCCCAACGGCGTTACGTCATTGTCCGCGGAGCATTGGAGGAGTTATTCGTCGAGAAACGGATTGCCGTCCGACATTGTGAACTGCCTCTTCGAAGATTCGTCTCGAGTACTCTGGATCGGGACCGCGAATGGACTTGCCTCTCTCAGTTCGGCGAATATCCGGCCCATTCGTGAAGCTCCGGACTCGTTGCACAAACAGATCCTCGGAATGGCTGAAGATAAGAGCGGATGGCTTTGGATCGCAACATCGAATCACGTCTTGCGTGTAAGGCCGGAGAAGCTTATGACCGGCAAGGTTGAAGAAAGCGACGTTCGCGAGTTTGGCCTCGCGGACGGACTGGGCAGCACTGAGGGAGTCAAGCGAAGCAGTTCGGTGGTTACAGACTCGCTTGGCCACATCTGGATCTCCACCACTCATGGCCTTTCGGTTGTCGATCCAGTTCACTTGGCGGGTGACTCTCCAGCAGCGATCATTCACCTGACCGCGATTTCAGCGGACGGGCGATCGATCAATATCGGGAACTCGATTCGTATTCCGTCTTCTCACAAGAGAGTCACGTTTAACTACACTGGTTTGAGTCTTGCGGTGCCGGAGCGCATTCGATTTCGATATTTTCTCGATGGCTTCGACCGCAACTGGAGCGACCCGACTTCGGCTCGAGAGGCTCCCTATACCAACCTTGGTGCTGGTCCTTATCGCTTTCGAGTGATCGCGAGCAATAGCGATGGAATCTGGAATGGCTCGGAAAGTACTACGCCCTTTGAAGTCGATCCAGCTTTCTGGCAGACGTGGTGGTTTCGATCCATGGTCGTCCTAACAGCGGCTGTTCTCACCCGGCTGGCCTATCGTTATCGAGTCCGCCAGGTAACAAGCCGTTTGGATATGCAATTCCAAGAGCGGTTTTCAGAGCGAACCCGAATCGCCGGCGAACTTCATGACACGTTCCTGCAAAGCGTGCAGGGATTGATTCTTCACTTTCAGGGAGCGCGGAATCTCCTACCGGCGAATCCTGAAGAAGCGGTTCATCGGCTGGACGTGGCATTGGAACGCGCCGAGCAGGCAATTGTGGAGGGCAGAAATGCTATTCATGACATACGCTCGTCGGCGGTTGATGACGGCGACCTGGAACAAGCGCTCTCTGCCCTGGGTGACGAGCTTCGACCTGTTGATGGGAAAGACTCGGGAGCGCTAAGAGTACTGGTTGAAGGTGTCGCGAAGCCTCTTCGACCGATCGTCAGGGACGATATCTATCGTATCGTTCGGGAGGCATTAAGAAATGCCTTTCGACATGCACAGGCCCAGCACATTGAAGCGGAGATCGTGTATGAAGAAAAACTGTTTCGAGTACGAATCCGGGATGATGGCAGAGGAATCGATTCCAATATCCTCACGCGCGGCGAACCAGCCGGCCACTGGGGTTTAGTCGGAATGCGCGAGAGGGCCCAACGCATAGGCGGCCAACTGGACGTCTGGAGTGAACACAAAGCCGGTACAGAGGTTGAACTGACCGTCCCCGGGTCCATCGCGTACAGCCAGTCTCCAGCCCGCGCAGGCTTTCAGTTATTCCGGAGGAAGACAAATCGTAGCGCATGAGCACCGATCCAAAACCGATTCGAATTCTAGCCGCAGATGACCATGCGCTTCTCCGGGAAGGGATTGCTGCGCTTGTTGCTGACCAGCCGGACATGAAGATAGTCGCTGAAGCGTCCACGGGGCGTCAGGCGATCGAGCAATTCCGAATGCACAAGCCCGATGTTACGCTCATGGACTTACAGATGCCGGAGATGAACGGAATTGATGCCATGATCGCCGTTCGAGGCGAGTTTCCTGACGCACGATTCATCGTGCTCACCACTTATTCCGGGGACGTCCAGGTCGTTCGCGCTCTCAAAGCTGGCGCTCGAGCCTACCTGCTCAAGAGCCATTTGCGGAAAGAGCTTCTGGATACGATTCGAGCTGTCCATGCTGGACAGAAGCGGATTCCGGCCGATCTCGCCGCCCAACTGGCTGACCACCTTTCGGACGATTCGCTAACTGCTCGCGAAATTGAGGTCTTGCGACTAATCGCCTCGGGGAATGCGAACAAGGTGATCGCCGACAAATTGTGCATCACCGAGGAAACCGTCAAGGGGCACGTCAAGAACATCCTTTCGAAACTCGGCGCCAACGATAGAACCCATGCGGTCACGATCGGACTCAAGCGCGGCATCATCGACTTGTGACCCCCTCAAAAGTGGTACAAGCACACGCCAGTTTTTGGGGATTCGGCGGCTATTACGGTCCCCGTATTCTTGTAATGGGGCTTTGTCTGCAGCGATTATTCTCCATGTTTCCGAATGGTTGGCCGGGGTGGGGGCTTCTACTTCTCCGGCTAGTTGCAGGATTTCTCCTCATCGATGACGGAGTCCGCGCCCTGCTAGCGACCCCTCCTTGGAGAGAAGTCATCCTGCAATCTGTCGCGGTTGGGGCTGGGACGCTGCTCCTCGTGGGTCTATGGACGCCGATGGCGGGAGTATTGGTGGTGACCGTCGAAGTGTGGATTGCTCTCTTAAGAGCTGACAGCTTGCGGACCTGTCTGACTTTCGCAAGTCTCGGGGCCGCCCTGGCGATGCTCGGTCCCGGCGTCCGATCCATCGACGCGCGGCTCTTCGGACGCAAGCGGATTGAGATCCGCGACCGTTAGAGGTGTCCCCCTCCCACTCGATAGTAGTACTGCCAACTCCCCGCTTGGAACGAGGGGAGAAACGCCCGAACGGGGGTTGTTCGCCAAACCGCACCCGTTCAATATCAACTCACTGGGGATCAGGGCATTGGACAAAAGCTCAAAAAGAATCAGTACGTACAGGATTTGTTTAATGTTGTTCGCCCAAATCGTCTATCTCATCAATCCATGAAGACAGCCCCACGCGGTTGCAAAAGTGGCCTGAAACCGAAATCGCAAAGGAGAAGAACTGATGCCTGCAATCACGATCAAAGATGGCACGACAATCTTTTACAAAGACTGGGGTAAGGGTCAGCCCATCGTGTTCAGTCACGGATGGCCGCTCTCTGCCGATGACTGGGACAGTCAGATGTTGTTCTTTGGGCAGCGAGGATTTCGAGTCATCGCGCATGACCGGCGGGGCCACGGCCGTTCCACCCAGACGTGGGACGGCAATGACATGGACACGTATGCCGATGATCTCGCAGCGCTCACGGAAAAGCTTGATCTGAAGAATGCGATCCATGTGGGCCACTCCACCGGGGGCGGAGAAGTTGCCCGTTACATTGGGCGGCATGGTTCCAAGCGTGTTGGCATGGCCGTGCTGATCAGCGCGGTGCCACCGCTGATGTTGAAGACAGAAAAGAATCCGCTGGGCGCGCCCATCGAGGTTTTTGACGGCCTGCGGGCTGCATACGTCGAGAATCGGCCGCAGTTTTACAAGGACATCACTTTGCCGTTTTATGGCTACAACCGGCCGGGCGCCAAGATTTCGGAAGGGATTCGGAATAAGTGGTGGCTTCAAGGGATGATGGGCGGGATGAAGGCGGGCTACGATTGCATCAAGGCATTCTCCGAGACGAATTTCACCGAGGATCTGAAAAAGTTCGATGTGCCAACCCTTATTCTTCACGGCGAGGATGACCAGATCGTGCCGATCCAAGCGGCGGCGCCGTTGTCGGCGAAGCTCGTGAAGAACTCCGTGTTGAAGGTGTATCCGGGCTTTCCGCACGGGATGCCAACCACAAACGCAGACCAGATCAATGCCGACCTGTTGGCGTTCATCCAGCGAAGCAAGGAAGTGGCTGCATAAAGACCGTCGGAGGCCCGGCTGTTTCGTGATCGACGGATGGGTCGGGCCGCCCGACTGCTACCGACTTGGCTTGAAGGTGACTTATGTCTCGTCAACAAATGTCAAAAATCGCAGGCCCCCGCGCCGATTTTGTGAGCCGCGCTGAGTTATGCAAGACTTTTGAGCGGGAGATGAAGCCCTTGTATTTGCTTGCATTCTTGCTGGCGGCAAATCATAAAGATGCCGAGCAGTGTTTCGCAGCAGCCCTTGAGGAAACTTTGCAGGGGCAGGCAGTGTTTAAGGATTGGGCTCTATGCTGGATCAAGCGCAGCCTGATCAAGAACGCGATTGGTATCGTCTCTCCCGCTCGCGCGGCCATTACCGAGATACGAGAACCATGGACTGTTGGTCCACAAGAGACAGTCGCAGGTTGTCGGATCGATACAGTAACCCAGTTGATGCCTCTGGAAAGATTTGTTTCTGTCTTGTCGATCCTGGAGCGCTACTCCGGGCGTGAATGTTCCATTCTGCTCGGTTGCAGTACCGCGATGGTGGCCGAGGCGCGAATGCGAGCGTTGCTAGGAGTTGTTGCGCCGGTGGCTCCCACCTCTACCTCTGAGGCTCGAGAATCGGCGTTCATGGAAATTCCGGCCTGAGCCTGGCACGACCCCAACCCGAAGGTCTTCGTTTTAGGAGGGTAGTTCCCAGCCTTCCCGCTCCATCTGGCAGTTGGTCCAGCGCTGCAAGTCCTGGAACTGTGCGGGATCGATGGTCACAAACCGTGCCCCCGCTTTACCCGAGGCGTCGGCCCACACCAGCCTAGCCTTGCAGTTGATGACTTCGTGGCCGTCGGGCAGTACGAAGCTTATGTCCAGCAGGCCGGAGAAGCGCTCGGGATTCTCGATACTGTCAAGACCCATCCCACCTGTGCTCAGATTCTGCGCGATCGCGAAACACTCGTCGCCCACCGCATTCTTCAAGGTCACGCGGATCTCGACTTTTGCTCGAAAGAACTTCTGTTGGTCGTGGCTGATCGTACCGAGGGTGCGAACTTTTCCTCCGGCCGGAGTGTCGATCTTATATTCGCGAAGCTTGCGGCTCAGGGTTCGACGGGAAATGCCCAGCTTTTGCGCGGCTTGCGCGCGATGTCCAGCGGTGCTCTCCAAAGCGCGGACAATCATTTGCTCCTCCATACTCTCTAAATCGGCGGGCATTTCTGTCACGATCGGCGCGGGCGATGCGACGGAGAGTTCGCGCAAAACATCTTTCAGAGAAATATCGCCACCCCGCGACGCCATCACGAGTTTGGCCACAACGCTGCGCAGTTCCCGCACGTTGCCCGGCCAGGGATGACTTTGAAGGCAGGCGAGCGCTTCCTCCGAGAATCTCGTGTCGCGGCTTTTCAGCGCCAGGAAATGCTGAGCCAGGGCTGCTACATCCTCGGGACGTTCGCGGAGCGGCGGAACCTGTAATTGGAATTGGCTCAGGCGATGGTACAGATCTTTTCGGAAATGCCCTTCCTTGACGGCGGCCTCCAGATCGCGATTGGTGGCGGCGACCACACGCACGTCCACAGCGATCTTCCGATTTCCGCCCAGCCGGTAGAAAGGGGAACCGTCGAGCACGCGCAGCAGCTTCACTTGAATCTGCGGCTGCAGTTCGCCAATTTCATCGAGGAAGATTGTGCTTTTATCAGCCAGTTCGAACAGGCCTGGCTTCGATGACTCCGCGCCACTGAATGCGCCTTTCTCATAGCCAAACAGCTCGCTTTCGACCAGGTTCTCAGGCAATGCGGCACAGTTGATGTCGATCAGATGCTTCTTGCTGCGGTGAGAGGCATTGTGGATGCTACGCGCTACTAATTCTTTCCCAGTTCCCGTTTCCCCGATGATCAACACGGTCTCCGTGTGTCCGGCGACACGGTCGACCAAGCCCATGAATTGTTGCATGAGCGCGCTTGCGACTACGAAGTCAACACCGTCGACGTGGCGGGGGGGGAATGTCGCGACGGGCGATTCCTGGTCCGGCTGCTGCGTGCGGCTGGGGGCCAGGGTCGACGTTCGATCTGTGGTGTCGATGCAGATCGCCAGGATGCTGGCTGGCGTCGATTTTTCATCGCGCAGCAGGCTCAGGCAGACATGCAGTTGTCGATCTGCGCCGGTCTTGGTGCGGCTTCTGATCTCGGCCTCAAATCGGCCCGCTTCAACGGCGTTCGGAAAGGCGATGTTTGCGATGAATGTTTGCTGGTCGGGCCAGCAAAAGATCCCAAAGTTCTTTCCAATAAGTTCGTCGGCGCGAAAACCGTAGCGAGATACCCCTTCGTTACAGCCAGTGATCCGCCCGCTCAAGTCGGTTAAAAGTATGACGTCGTTGAGTTGATTGAGAAAGCTGGGAAGCTGGAACGCGCCCTCCGACGATTGCAACTCCAGCACCGTTGTTTCCGGCCGCGTGCCCGCACATTGCTCTCGGGTGGCCTTTGCTCGGGACGTCGCTAGATCTGCCGACACAACGCTCCTGGAGGCCTGGGCACTCCCGGGTTCGTGCCGGCGAATGCAGAGGTGAGCCTCGTGGGTTCACACGTACCCGGTGACATGTTCACCGAAACGACTGCGCGGGAGATACTGCAATTTCACCCGCGGTGGAACTTCGGTAACCGTGCTGAGTGCCTATTGGAACATGAGGGTCCAAGTGGCGGTTCGGACGCGAGACACTGATTACCTGTGTAAGTGGCCCAACCAAGAAGCGTGCTCTATCTTAAATGTCTGCCGATGATCCCTTCATCGGGCGACGGTTCATTCCTCGCAAGCAGGGAAGCAAGCCGTGGGCTGATGAGTAGCCATCTGCCTGGTAAACAGCGAACGTCGTTCTCCCTCAGGTAGAAATGCTGACTTGCCCAACAACTCGAGCTGAAAGCAATGGCCGGAAGGGAAGCTGGTTCTAGCCCGCATCCCATGCCGTTGCGCGCAAAACTGTTTATCGGATTGACGAGTTCCATCGGGCTGGTGTTGTTTGTGCACGCCATGGGGCAGTGGCACTCGGAAAGTTTGTGGCGATTTGCCTGCTACTTCGTCGTGGCGCTACTCGCTTCCCGCCTGAAGGTTCAATTGCCTGGGATTGACGGGACAATGTCCGTCAATTTTCTCTTCATTCTGCTAGGCATTCTCGAGTTGAGCTTTCCCGAAACGCTAGTCCTGGGATGCGCCTCTACTCTGGTGCAATGTGTTTGGCATGTGCAGAAGAGACCGGACCCGGCGAAAATCCTGTTCAACGTCTTCAGCATGATGGCGAGCGCCATCGTGCTTTCGCATTTCGTGTATCGCCACTTAGAAGTCTTCGTTGGAAGCGGTACACCGCTGCTGCTCGTCATCACATCGCTCGTCTACTTTCTGGCGAATACGCTGCCCGTGTCGTTCATCATCTCGCTCACTGAGGGCAAATCCTGCAAGCAGGTTTGGGCGGAATGTTATTTCTGGTCTTTTCCATACTATCTGGTGGGTGCGGCAGTTGTTTTCGTCGTTGGCTGGCTGAATCGCCACGCTGGCTGGCAAGCGTCGTTGCTGGTTCTCCCCGTGGTCTATTGGGTCTACCGTTCCTATCGCCTGTACTTGGGTCGTCTGGAATCTGAAAAGAATCAAGTCGAAATTGAAAAGCGACACGTCGAGGAGATGGCTTCTCTGCACCTGCGCACCATCGAGGCCCTCGCGCTGGCCATTGAAGCGAAGGACCACACCACCCACAAACACCTGCAGCGGGTGCGAGTGTATGCGGTCGAAATTGCCAAAGAGTTGGAGTTACCCGCGGAACAGATGGAAGCGCTACGAGCAGCCGCGCTGTTGCACGACATCGGAAAGCTAGCTGTACCCGAGCAAATCATCAACAAGCCCGGCCGGCTCACGCCTGAAGAGTTTGACAAGATGAAGATCCACCCGGTGGTCGGTGCTGAAATCCTGGATCGCGTGGGCTTTCCATATCCGGTCGCCCCAATCGTGCGTGCTCATCACGAAAAGTGGGATGGTTCCGGCTACCCAGACGGTCTGGTTGGGGAACAGATCCCGATCGGTGCGCGCATTCTTTCAGCTGTGGACTGTTTAGACGCGCTGGCTTCTCACCGGCAGTATCGGAAAGCGATCCCGCTGGATGCCGCAATGGAAAAGGTTGCGTCGCTGGCGGGCTTGCACTACGACCCCGCGGTCGTCGATATCCTGAGAAAGCGTTACGTCGACCTGGAGCAAACAGCGCTTTCCCATGCCGTGGAAAAGCCCTCTGCCAGCCTGTCGACGCAGCTTCGCGTGGAACGTGGCTCTGCGCCAGCGAATGGCTTCGAGCGCGCAGCCACTATGCCGGGCGCTCGTGACCAGAATGATTTTCTCTCTTCAATCGCCTCCGCGCGCCAGGAAGCGCAGACGATTTTCGAATTGAGCCAGGATCTAGGCAACTCCCTCAGCATGAGCGAAACGTTGTCGGTCATCTCCATGCGCCTGCGCAAGGTGATTGCTTACGATTCGATGGCAGTATTTCTCTGCAAAGGCGGGCGGCTTATTCCCGAGCTTGTGAGTGGCGACAACTTCCGGCTTCTCTCTTCGCTCAATATCCCTGTGGGTGAAGGTCTCTGCGGTTGGGTCGCAGAGAACCGCAAGCCCATTGTGAACGGCAATCCACAAGTCGAAGCGGGATACGTGGAGGATCGGAGCAACTTCACCACGCTGCGCTCGGCTCTAGCCGTTCCGTTAGAGGGGTTGAATGATGTCGTCGGCGTACTGGCCATGTACATGAACGAGCGCGACGGATTTACCGCCGACCACCTGCGGATACTACTCGCGATCAGTCCAAAGATCGCGCTCTCGATTGAAAATGCGCTGAAGTACCAGCAGGCGCAGAGCTCTGCCACCACCGACTTTCTCACCGGACTACCGAACGCACGCTCGCTGTTTGTGCATCTTGATCAGGAACTTGCGCGTTGCCGCCGCACTGGATCAGATCTCGCGGTGATGGTCTGCGATATGGACAATTTCAAGCAGATCAATGACCTCTACGGCCATCTCGAGGGCGACAAACTGCTGCGCGATTTCAGCGCCCGCTTGAAAGATAGTTGCCGGGACTATGACTACGTGGCCCGCATGGGTGGCGATGAATTCGTGATCGTAGCTCCCGGGCTAAAGCCTGACGCGGCGGGCGAAAAGGCAAGCCGACTGAATCAGCTCGCGATCGACGCCGGCCGGAAAGTCACAGGCCGCGAACTCATTGCCTTGAGCGTCGGGACTGCTTTCTGCCCGGAGGACGGCTTCGATGTGGAACATCTCCTCGCGGAAGCGGATCGCCGTATGTATTCCATGAAGCAGATTCACCATGCCGATGACGAGGCGCAACCTGCGATCCCGGAGCCACGGACGCGCAGCGCTACGGTGAACTAGAGCGACCTCATGATCTGGACGAAGATACTTCGGCGAGTCGCAGCCATGGCGGCGACTCTTGTGTTTGCGGGTCTGCTTGCCGCTACGCTGGTGCGATTTGCTCCGGGGTTTGACGCCGATGAGCGCGCCCTCGATCCTCACTTGAACGCCGAGAGCCTGAAGATTCTCCAGCAGTCCCGCGCGGGCGAGCACAATATTCTGGAGTTCTACCTCAAATACCTGCGTAATGCTGTGCGCGGGGACTTGGGAACGTCTCAGTCTCTCGATCAACCGATACGGGCCTTGCTTCACGATCGTTGGCCGGTCACAGCAAGACTGATTCTTGTTGGACTGGTGCTGGCATGGGCCTTGGCACTAAGCCTTGCCCTGAGCGCTGCGGTACTGCGATGGTCGGCCTACGACCTGATGGGCACGACCTTGAGCGGCGCCGCACTCTGTCTGCCGGCGGCGGTTTTGGCTCTGCTTTCGGCGCTCCTGCGAATTCCCGGCGAAGCCGTTGTGGCGTGCATTGTCTTCCCCAAGGTCCATCGCTACACCTGCAATCTGATTAGCAAAACCTACGAGCGGCCGCACATTACAAGTGCGCGCTCTCGCGGACTCGGCGAGCTACGAATTCTTTTCTGGCACGTGCTCCCCCTCATCGGTCCGCATATGGCAGCGCTGGCAGGCATCTCAGCGGGGATCGCGATCGGCGCGTGCATTCCGGTCGAGTCGTTGCTCGGGCTGCCCGGGATCGGCCAACTTGCCTGGCAAGCCGCATTGGGAAGGGACCTTCCGCTGCTACTGAACCTGACGTTGGTCATTACGCTCGTAACCTTGCTGGCCAACACTTCTGGCGATGTAATTGCCGAAGTGTTCAGGACCAGCGAAGGATGAAGACCGCCCGCAGGCTCGCGCTCGCTGTATTGCTAGTAGCGGCCGGCCTGTCATTGGGCGCCACGTGGTTGAGTCCTGCCAGTTACCGCACACAATTTCGCGAAGCGCCGAACGCCCCTCCATCGCGACAACATCTACTCGGAACCGATGCGATGGCTCGTGATCGTTTTTCAAGACTGCTGTACGGGACGCGTATTTCTCTGTCCCTTGCCCCAGCCGCCGCGGCGATTTCGACCTTCCTCGCCGTCCTGCTCGGCGGCCTCTCTGGATACTTGGGCGGAGCCTGGATGCGGGTCGGGATGGCAATCACCGACCTCTTTCTCTCGCTGCCGTGGATCTTCCTTCTTATTACGGTGCGGGCACTCTTGCCGTTAAACGTTTCTCCGCTGACGTCAGTGATCATTACGTTTCTTATTCTTGGGATGCTCGGTTGGGCAGGTTCGGCTCGAGTGTTATGCGCGGCGTCGCAGTCTCTGCGGACTTCCGCGTTCGTTCTACAGGCGCGCGCCTCCGGACTTCATGGAGTTCGGCTGTTCGTCTTCCACGTTCTGCCGAATCTGAAGCCTGTGCTGTTGGCGCAGTTCTGGATCTCGATTCCAGTATTCATCTTGAGCGAGGCAAATCTCAGTATCCTCGGGCTCGGAGTGGCTGAGCCGTTGCCATCCTGGGGCAGCCTGCTGCGAGAACTGGAAGGCTTGCTCTCTTTTCAACAAGAACCCTGGAAACTCGCACCGCTGCTTCTGCTCGTGATGGTCGTAACATCGTTCCAGCTTGTGTTATCGAATGAGGAGACCGCTGCATGACCCGCCGCCTGCCCTTTTGCCTTCTTGCCTTCTGTTGTTTGCTGGTGCCGGGTGGCGCTTCCGCGCAAGCGGGCGGCGAACTTCGTTTCTGCCTGCGCGGTGAACCGAAGACCTTCGACCCGCTCAAAGTCGACGACGAGTCATCGCTCTCCATTCGCTATCTCACCGGAGGCGTGCTGGTGCGTGTAGATCGAAAGACGCAAGAGCTGCAGCCGGAACTGGCCCAATCCTGGAAACTCTCGAAGGACAGCCGTGAGATTACGTTCAAAGTGCGTCACGACATCTTGTTTTCTGATGGAACGCCCTTCTCCGCCGCGGACGTCGCCTACACAATGGAGCGCCTGATGGACCCGGCTCTCCATTCATCGACCGGAGACGCTTTCCGCTCTGGGGCAGGAAGGGTCACTACAAAAGTCACAGGGAACGATCAGATCACAATTATCTTTCCCGCACCCGTCACGGGGCTTGATCGTCTGTTCGATCAGGTGGCGATTGTGTCGGCGCATTCGGCGCACAAGGAGTCCGCCGTGCTCGGCCCGTTCATGGTTGCTGAGTACAAGCCGGGCAG
>Ga0210406_10001969_pt1 | contig 24040 bp, 17 predicted proteins | sample IncBWC30MmetaG_FD_155454 | JGI IMG/M metagenome (GOLD analysis project Ga0210406, IMG submission 155454) | Forest soil microbial communities from Barre Woods Harvard Forest LTER site, Petersham, Massachusetts, United States - Inc-BW-C-30-M | ecosystem: Environmental > Terrestrial > Soil >...
CCGCGTCATTTTCTAGCCTGCACTTGCGCGTCGATACTCGTTCTACTTGCCGCCATTGCGCAGTTTGCACTTCGCGCTTCCGCAGGCGGCCAAGCCGTTGAAAAAAATGAAAGAAGTCTCCAGGCGTTCCGCGCCGTTGCTTCCGTTCTTACCAGTCCACGATGCCTGAACTGCCATGTTCCCGGCGAGGGCCCCTTGGAGAGCGACGATAATCATCCGCACGCCATGAACGTGAAGCGCGGCGCAGATGGAAAAGGCTCGGCGGCGCTTCGCTGCTTCGCGTGTCACCAAACGGAGAACGCCAGGATTCTTCACGGGCCTCCTGGCGCAGCCGGCTGGCAGCTCCCACCGCCGAGGACGCCGATGGCCTGGAAAGGCCTGAGCATAGGGGATCTCTGCCGCACGCTAAAGGATCCCGCGAAGAATGGAAATCGGTTGCCGCAAGACTTGATTCCTCACATGGACACCTCGCTGGTGCGCTGGGCCTGGAACCCGGGGGCCGGACGCAGCGTGCCGCCGTTGTCCCACGACGAGTTTGTTTCACGCTTGAAGGAATGGATAGAAACCGGCGCGGCCTGCCCGGAATGAGGAAAATGGGGATGAGTGAAACCGAAGCAATAACGGGCTCGGGAGTGGAGTCAGCACGGCTCGATCGACGCGAATTTCTGGTCACCACTGCGCTGACGGCCGGAGCGCTCGTTCTGAAATGTAGCGTACACCCGTCGAAAGCTGCCGCCGCGGCTGGGGCTGAGGCGGCAAGCGTGATCCCGCTGAACGCCTGGCTGAAAATCGGCACAGACGATTCCGTCACCATCATGGTCTCACAAGCGGAAATGGGCCAGGGCATCAGAACCACACTTCCGGCAGTCCTGGCGGAGGAACTGGGAGCGGACTGGTCGCGAGTACGACTCGAGGATGCTCCCACAGATCCGGCGTACCGGAATCCGCGCCTCAACTGGCAGTTCACAGGCAACAGCGAAAGCACGCCATCTTTCTTCGAGCTGATGCGTCAGATGGGCGCAAGCGCCCGAGAAATGTTGATTACCGTGGCGGCGCAAAAATGGAAAGTGGATCCGGCGACATGCCGCACGGAAACCGGCAAAGTGGTGCATGGAAACTCACGGCGTAGCGCGCGCTTCGGCGATCTGGTTGAGGCTGCTGCAAACGTCAGTCCCTCAGCCAAGCCTTTTCTCAAAAGCGAAAAGGATTGGTCGTTCCTCGGGAAATCGCTGCCGCGCGTCGAGAACCCAAGCAAGTTGGACGGCAGCGCCATTTTCGGCATCGACTTCACTCTGCCAGGACTGGCGCACGCAGCGGTTCGCCAGTGCCCAGTGTTCGGAGGAGACGTCGCATCTTTTGATCGCTCCTCGATCGCAGGCTTCCCCGGAATCATTGATGTCGTGCGGATTCCCAACGGAATCGCCGTTGTGGGCGAGACCTATTGGCAAGCCAAGTCTGCGCTTGACGCTCTTAGTCTCACATTCACCGAAGGGCCGGCCGCGGCCGTCAGCACGAGCACGCTTCGGGATGATTACCGGCGCGCAATGGACGGCAACGAATGGCTGCTCGTGCACGCAGACGGCAATCCGGATGCGTTACACCACGACTATCCCAATGTTCCGCTGGCAAAAGACACGATCCCTGCGGGTGCCGCGAGCGTGGCAGGAGACACGTATCCCACAATCTATTCTCAGGAATACGAATCACAGTTTTTGGCCCACGCCACGATGGAGCCGATGAATTGCACGGCGCGCGTGGCGGGCAATGGCATTGATGTATGGGGCCCAACGCAGGGGCAGGAGATCACACGCCTGACGCTCGCGAGCGTCTTCAAACTGCCGAAAGAAAACATTCAGGTATCACGAACGCTGCTGGGTGGCGGCTTTGGGAGGAGACTTGTGGCGGATTTTGCGCTGCAGGCCGCTCTGATCTCGAAAGCGGTTGCTCGGCCCGTAAAGGTTGTGTGGTCCCGCGAAGAAGATATGCAGCACGACATTTACCGGCCGGCGACACTCCATCGCATAACGGCCGGCATCAACGAGTACGGAAAACTGGGCGCGATCGCCCACCGTTTGGTATCCCCCTCGATCCTTCAATATGTTTTTGCACCGGCGGTGACAGATACCTATGATCCGAGTTGCCTCGAAGGACTGCTCGAATCTCATTACGATGTTCCGAATATTCGCGTCGATTTCAGGCTGTTGCACGTACCGGTTCCGACTTCCGTGCTGCGCACGACAGGGTTCGGTCCCAACATTTTCGCGCTCGAAAGTTTCATAGACGAACTCGCTTCCAACAAGGGTATCGATCCGTATCACTACCGGCGCGATCTGCTGGCGAAGAGTCCGCGGTCGCTCGCGGTGCTGGACCTGGCGGCGAAGAAATCCAACTGGGACACACCCGCGCCCAAAGGAAACTACCGGGGAATCGCTTATGCGGAGGCGTTCGGAACACACATCGCGCATGTTGTCGAACTCTCCGTCTCAAAAGACCGGCAGGTGAGAATTCAAAGGATTATCTGCGTCGCCGATCCGGGGACGCCTCTTGATCCGGATATCAGCACGAATTCGCTGGAGGGTGGAATCGCATGGGGGCTCTCTTGCGCCTTCAAATCAGAAATCACGTTCGATCGCGGACGCACGGTGCAGAGCAATTACCACGATTACCCGATCATCCGCATGCCGGAAATGCCGCCCGTGGAGGTCCACCTAATCAACAGCGGAGCTCGTCCGCTGGGCGGTGTGGGTGAGGTCGGTCCTGTCACGCTTCTGCCCGCCATCGCCAACGCCATCTTCGCCGCCACCGAGACACGGTTTCGCTCCTTGCCGCTCAGCAAACATGGCTTTTCACTGGCCTGACCAAAGGCAAAGCCGGAGGAATTCATTGTTCTCGATCAGAAGCCTGATTCTTGTTCCACAGCTGCTTTTCTTTCAAGCATTTGCGCTGGCGGAGTGCCAGAAACAGCGGCCCGTTCTCCAGCCTCTTCGGTATGAGGAGGATTGGAGCCTGCTCGCTGATCCTGATTGCAGGAGAGAAGTTCTGGACGATCTGAAGTACACTTCGTTAGGGCGTGAAAACTGGTATCTCTCCGTCGGCGGTGAAATACGCTACCGCTACGAAAACTACGAAAACGCGGGCTTTGGTACGGACCTCGAGACTGGCTCCGGATACATCCTGCAGCGTTATCTTCTCCATTCGGATTGGCATTTTGGATCGCATTTTCGGCTCTTCGCGCAATTTCAAAGCGGCCTCGAAGAAGGTCGAAACGGCGGCCCCCGTCTCACGGACAAGGACATTGCCGATTTGCACCAGGCGTTTTTCGACGTCACCGATTCTTCACAGAATTTGCGGCTGCGCGTTGGCCGCCAGGAGATCGAATTCGGCACGGGGCATCTCATCGGCGAAAGCGAAGGCTTGAATATCCGTCGTGCTTTTGACGGATTCCGTTTCACCTTCAAGCATGGCCGCTGGACCTGGAATTCCACTTTGACGCATCCCGTTCTCCTTCGGCCGGATACCTACGGGATTCCCAATCACCAACAGACGGAGTGGGGTGCGGGGTTCACTCGCACGCGCGAGCACGGCGGATGGTCGGGCTACTACATCGGACTGAGTCGCAAGGTGGCGTCCTTCAATAGGAAGGTCGGTAAGGAAACCCGCGACAGCCTCGGCAGCCGTGTTTGGAACCAAGGAAGGCGCTTCGACTACAACACCGACTTCATCTTTCAGACCGGCTCGTTCGCGGGTGGCTACATACTTGCGGGCGCCGTTTCCAGTAACGACGGCATAACCCTGCGCAACCTAAAATTTCAGCCGCGCTTTGGGGTGCGTTTTGATTACGCGAGCGGCGATTCCGGTCCCGCCAGCGGCAATCTCAACACTTTCAACCCACTTTTTCCGAATCCAATGTATTCCAGCCTGTCCGCGCTCCTCGGCCCCTCCAACCTGACCGACTTCGGCCCTACGCTTCGCTTTGCGCTCAATTCCAAGACCGCTATCTCGCCAGAAGTGCCGTTTTATTGGCGCAGCTCCATTCACGATGGCATCTACGGCTTTGCCGGAAACTTGATCCGCCCGGGGAATCTTAGCTCAGCGAGATTCGTGGGATACCAGCCCGGTCTGGTCGTCGAGCACTCCTTTTCTCCTCATTTCTCGGGAACCGCCGGATACTTTTATTTTTTCGCAGGAGATTTCCTCAAGCAGACACCTCCAGGAAAAGATGTCGGCTACTTCTATGCGACTTTGACACTTCGGCTTTGAACTGGCCGAGAAAAGGAGAAGACACGAGGTGCTCTGCCGAGACCTTCGTATTGTTGGCGCAGAGAGGGCTCTTCCACGGCTGCCTGCCGAACGGTGGGAAGTGACCTGACGACGAGCCTCGGTGACCTCGTCGAGACATTTCGATGACGTACGGCAGTTCACCGGGGCGATCCGAGAGTGGAACGAGGAGAGAGGTTGGCTCTCGCGCCTCATCGCAGCTGACCGATTCTCCTCGGGAAAACATCCGCTCCAGTAAAATTCGAATCCACACAGCTCGTAGTATCTCGGAAGCGTAATCCAACGATTTCTTCATCTTCCGTCAGAATGATTTCTCCGAATTCATCGGACGCAAACCGCTCCTCCCGATAGCTCCCGCCGCTTCGGGCGAAGCGAAAAATCTCAGCAACTGCACTGCAATCCCCGGTTGATGCGCGCCAACCGTGACTCCCCCTGAAAACACGGTGACCCTTTGAACAGCTGCCGGCAATGGTCCGACGACGTCGATCCCGGAAATCGGGAGCAACTCACTCATTTGCTGAAACCCGATCTCTGCATCGCCGCGTGCGATCACCGTGCCGACCATCTCGCTCTCGATTCGCTTGCACTTACTCTGTATCTTGTCGGCGATGCCAAGGCGCGGGAACAGCTCGGTCGACAGATACACGCCGCTGGCGCTATCTGAGTAGGCGATCGAGTTTGCGCTCATCAGGGTACGTTTGAGAGCCTCCACTGTGCTAATGTCTGGCTTAGCCGCCCCAGCCCGCACGGCCATTCCAATAATCGATTCTGCAAGGTCAACGCGGCTTTCCGGAACGACTTTGCCTTGCTTCACCAATTCGGCTAAGGCGGGACTTGCTAAAACCACCAGATCTGCCGCCTCGCCTCTTTGGAGGCGGTTGGGTATAGAATTCGTTGCGTTACCCATCGACGCTCCATATGCGGTGACGATCTTGTGTCCAGTCTTTCGCTCGAATTCCGGAACCAACTCGCGATAGGCGGCGGTGAACCCACCCGAGGTCATCACTTTCAGTTCAGTATCCTTTGTGCCCGGAGCGGTAACGAGCAGGCTGGAGATGAATAAGGCTGTGACTTGCAACGTTATCGATTTGCTTCTCATACGAACATGCCACCTCATAGAGTTTGGCGAATCACGCTGTACCGCCGATGTGTGCGGCGACCGGAGACTCCATGGCTTCTACCTGCTTATTCCACGATAAGACCACACCAACGAGACTAATTACGGCCGCGAGAAGGAGCCACAACGAAGGAGCGGCCTTGCTGCCAGTGTATTCGATGAGGAAGGTACAGACCGCCGGTGTAAAGCCGCCGAAGAGAGCAGTTGCCAGGCTGTAGGCGAGCGCAAAGCCGGACGTGCGGATCTTGCCGGGCATAATTTCCGCCAGAAAAGGAATCATTGCGCCGTTGTAAATGCCATAGAGGCACGAAAACCAGAGTTCGACGGCCAATAGCTTCGTAAAGCTTGGATGGGCTGCGAGCCAGGACATGGATGCGTACGCTGAGGCCAGCGCAAGAACGGGCATGAGGAGCAGGAAAGGGCGACGACCGATTCGGTCGCTGGCTGCGCCGCTGATGGGCAACCATACAAAATTGGAAACGCCGACACACAGGGTCACCAGAAAAGTACTCGCTGGATCCAAGCGCAGGGCGTTCTGGCCAAAGGTCGGGGTGTACGCCGTGATCAAATAGAAAAACGTGGTCGTGAATACGCAAACCATGACTCCAATCACGACGATGGGCCAGTTCCCGGCGAGGATGCGGAACAAGTCGATGGCCTGTTGGGGATGGCGCGTCTGCCGGAACGCCGGGGTCTCTTCCAAGGATCGGCGTAACCAAAAAATGAGCGGGATGATCAGACAACCGATGAGGAAGGGAACTCGCCATCCCCAGGAACTCATCTGGGTACTGCTCAGCGTTCGCGTGAGCACCAATCCTGTGGCAGCGGTGAAAACGGCGGCGGCTTGCTGGCTCGCCGACTGCCAGGAGCAATAAAACCCGCGGTTTCCTTCGCTGGCAATCTCTGCCAGATAAATGGAAACACCACCCACTTCCACTCCGGCCGACAAACCCTGCAACAGGCGGCCGATGACGACAACGATGGGTGCGGCAATGCCAATTGCGGAATACGCCGGAGTCACTGCAATCGTGAACGTGCCGATCGCCATCAGCCCAAGGGTCAGCAGCAGTCCCTTCCGTCTACCTTTTCGGTCCATGTAGGCGCCCAGAACTACGGCACCCACAGGCCGCATTAGATAGCCGGCCCCAAAGGTGACTAGCGAAAGCATTAAGGAGGCAAAATTACTGTTTGCAGGAAAAAAGGTGCGTCCAATATGGACTGCGTAATAGCCATAGACGATGAAGTCATACATTTCCAGGAAATTACCGCTGGTAACGCGGATCACGGCGCGGACTTGCTCTGTGCGTTCTCGTCCTGTAAGCATCGCGGCTGCTTCCCTACGCTTTTGCTGTCATCTTCGGTTCGAGAATCCTAGACATCACTGCCTCCATGACCACGTAAGGTTGAGGCCCAGTTGCGGTCGGCGAGAAGCTGAGGCCGTGGAGACACCCAAGCCGCACCGGGTTCCCGCCCCGTTGAAGATGGAGCGGCGATCGAGCGGAGGGGAGAACTCGCACGATTGAAGATGTTGAAGTCCTCCACGCGAAACTGAATATCGAAGTGCTCCAAGATTTTTCTTACGTAGGTATCGCCAACCTCCGCATTTTGGCGATCTATTCGGTCGCAACGAACACCATGTTTTGTGGGCAGGGCACCTCGAGCACCTGACCGGTTGAAGATAAACGGCCAACCTTGGGATCGACGCGAAAAACTACAACATTGTTAGAATTCTCGTTGGCTACAAAGAGGTATGAGCCCGTCGGGTCGAATTGAAAGTTGCCTGGCGCGTTCCCTTGGGTAGGAACGTTCTCAACCGGTGTGAGCGTACCTTTTTTGGGTTCAACCGCGAAGACTGCGATGCTGTCGTGACCGCGGTTCGAGGCGTAAAGAAACTTACCTGTGGGATACACCTCGATCTCAGCGGAAGCGTTCTTACCCTTAAAGTCTTGAGGAAGCGTCGAGATCGTCTGCAACTCGCGCAAGGCTCCGTCAACCGCGTTGTATGAGAATACGGTGACGGTGCCTGCCGTTTCGTTCATTGAATACACATGCTTGCCGCTCGGATCAAAGGCAATGTGTCGCGGCCCACCTCCAGGGGCTACGCTAAAAAATGGGATACCACTCGGCGCAAGTGACCCGTGCGCCTGGTCAAAACGGTAGACGAATAACTTGTCCAGCCCAAGGGCTGTTACAAGCGCGAAGCGGTTGTCGGGTGATAGGTCGATCGAATGCGGGTACGCCCCTTTTGGGCGTTCCGGATGATTGACACTCGACTCGCTATACTTTACAAAGGCAGACACCTCGCCCAAGCGACCGTCTTCAAGCAATGGAAACGCAGCAACGCTATCACCGATGTAATTCGCAATCAGGGCATATCTTGCTGTCTTGTCCAACATCACGTAGACAGGATTAGCGCCACGAGACGAGACTTGGTTCAAGAGAGTGAGTTCGCCCGTGGTTCGATCTATGGCGAATGCGGTCACAGCACTCGTATCGTAGTCTGCCGTCTGATTCACGGCATAAAGGAACCGGTGGCTCGGATGAACAGCCAGGAACGCCGGATTCATGATTTTGACCAAGCCGAGTGAAGTTAGCTGGCCGGTGCCGGCCTTGAACCGGTACATGTAAATGCCTTTGCTGTCAGTCCTCTCCGACTTAGAAGAACCAATGTAAACAAAAAACTCGTCCGCAGCCGAAAGCTTCCTATGGCCACCAACAGCGGGGACTGGCAGCGCCAACGCCGACAACAGGACAAGGAGCGCGCAGAGGTGGCGAATGGTCTTCATGTGGGATGGGCACCGTGCGTCTACGCGAGCAGCGAGGATGGTGACAACCGTTCTAGAACGCATATAGCGGAATCTCCACTCTCGTCTCATTCCTGATCACTGAACCTGAAAGACTAGAATTTCTGCGGGCTTGAGGCCTGTATTGGGCGAAAGAACAAAGAATCGAGCCAGCTCAGGAACCAGCAGACCCGTTCTCGCCAAGAGGGCTGTTTCCGGCTTCCCAAGCAGAACGTAGGAATCGGCGGCACGTTCTTGATAGACATAAACGTTGGCGGTACTGCAGGTCGCATAGATGCGTCCGCTTTGGGGATCGAATGCCAGATAATCCGCCAATCCTCCGATCGGCAACGTGGTAATCTCTTTGCCCGTTTCTGTATCCAAGACCACAATATCGCCATGCAACTGACCGCTTCGCGAGGCGACAAACAGACGATGATGGGCCTCATCAACAGCGGTGGCCACCGGAGTGCCTTTGCTGACGGGCCACGTCTCCAGTACGGTGCCTTCCTCCCGATTCACGACCGCAACCTGCTTCTTATCCATGAGAGCAATGTAAAGGCGCGGTCCAGCGTGGTCGATGTGCATATCCTCAAGTGTTCCTGCTGGAATCCTAATGTCCTTGACGCGCTCGCCCGTTGTGCTGTCCACACCTGTAAGAAACGAATAATCCGCGCCTGTGACCTTCCCTCCATTCACAAGATAAAGGCGTTTCGTGGCCGGGTCATACCCCATGGAGTCTGTACGCTTAAGGAGCTTGACGGTGTGGATGAGTTTGTAATCGCGGCCTTCAAAGATTTTCAAGCCCGGCTCGGCCGGATCGTCGTCTGACACATAAATCCGGTCGAGGTCTCCCCGGTACACCACTGCATGAGGGCTTGTGACTGGAATTCTGTGAATGACCTTGCCCGCTTCGAGATCGATGACCGCCACCTCGTGGCCCTCGCCGGTCGTGGCAAACAGCCGATGCCCTTTCAAGTCGATGGCCAGATGATCGGTGTGATGGCCCTCTGCGACGTCCGGTATTTCGATCGTTTGGATCAAGGCGAGGGGTTCGCTGATCTGTGCCTGTCCGAACGCTCCAGCCATGACGACAGCAACCAGCGGGAAGAGTATCTTCATATCGCTTTTCTCCAGTGACGATTGCCAGTGTCCTGCAACTAGGATCCTCTCTAGGAAAACCCGAAATCGCCAGGAGCCAGCGTCAGCACATCACCAAATGATTTTTAGAGCTAGCTGAAGTTGCCGGGAGGGCGTCACCGTGGAAACAAGAACTCCTCCCGTCCCGGCGACAGTTCCGGTCGAAGTTAGCACGATGGAGTTGCCGTCATTAGGATTAGGCGCCTGGAAGTTGGCCCGATTGAGCACGTTGAACATCTCGACTCTGAATTGAACGTTGAAGGTGTCGGAGACTTTCGTAATATAGGTGTTCTTGATCAGCGCGGCGTCGAAATCTTCGAGGCCGGGACCAATAACGCTATTGCGCCCGACGTTACCGAAGAGGTTCATACAAGTGTTTGTTATACTGACAGCCGCCGCCGCAGGCACGCATTGGAAAGGCAGGGACCCGACTAGGCTGCTTGGGACCACCGGAGGAGTAAAACAGTTGACCTTGATGTACTGATTTGCATTTTGCGGGTTGACGGGATTGTCGCAGCCGCCTGCCATCAATCGGTCTGGGCGACTGGCTGGGGTGTTCGACCCCAAAGGAGTCCCGCCGATGCCCGGGGTGAACGGAGAACCGCTGCTGGCAGAGAAAATCCCGTTAAGCTCCCAGCCTCCCAAAGTGTGGGATACGAAGCTGGAAGACGAATGCAGGTTTGGCAGCATCCACACGACGTTGCCGACAAGAATCTGCCGAACGTCGAAATCGCAGAGACCACGTCTATACAGGTTAGGGAAGAGAGAAAGCTCTCCTGAGACCGTGCCCGATGCGCCAGAGTTAAGAAAATTGTCAATCGCACCCGCAGAGCCAAAATCGATGCATTTCGAATAAGTATAAGATGTTTGGAATTGGATGCCCTTACCCATCCGCTTGATTATCTGGGCCTCCAGCGCGTTGTAGTGCGCGGAAGTGTCGAATGTGGTCCCTCGGATTGACCCCACCAAGGGGTTTAGTCGCGTGCCTTTGCCACCCGACCACATCAGACCAGCGGCCGTTGGCGTCCCCAGAACCTCGTTTACGCCCCCGTCGAACGGATTGCGCACGGTGTGCTGACCCACATAGCCCACCGTTACCGTCGTGTTTCGAGCAATCTCTCGCTGGATGTTGAAGTTCCAGTTCATGGAGTAGGTCCTGCCGGTGTTCTGCTGGATAAACCTGACTGCAGTATTGGACAGCGTCGGCTTGGCAAGCCCAACAAGCCTGTTCGGGAATGCTCCCGTGGCAATCGGCGGGTTCACCGACAGTGTCAGTTCGAACGGGTACACCTGCGAATTCCCCTGCGTGTAGATCCAGGGAATGAAGTCCACGTCGAAAATGCCAAAACCGGCGCGGATAGCTGTCTTGCCGTTATGAAACGGATCATAAGAGAAGCCTACGCGAGGTGCGAAGTTTCGAGTGCTGTAATTATTCGCCCATAGGCTTGTGGTTGGAGTCGGAACACCGGTGAACAAGTTCGTCAGCACTTGCCAGCGGCCGTGCTCCTCAGAGGGCATGCTCGAGGGCTCGTAACGTAGTCCAATGTTTAAAGTAAGATTTGGTCGAACTCGCCAGTCGTCTTGCGCATACGCCCCGAAAAGATTCTGCAGCGTCCCTGTGGGGATTGGAGGTATGGTCACTGTATCGGGAAAGCTCGCGGCACTGGGCTGGTTGAGGAGGAATGCCTGCAGCGAGGGGAATGTCACCTGTCCGTTTGGTCTGTTTTCCCCGAAAAGGTTGTATCGAAAATGTTCGAGTGCGAAACCAAATTTCAGGGAGTGAACGCCCCGGCTCCAAAAGGCGTCATCATAGAACTGCACGGTATCCTGATGGTGGTTGAAAAGCGAATTCGCACCCAGACCTCCTGGCATAAGTGTCAGCCCCGAAATGCTCACGGTCGGCGCGTGTCCCCCGGCGATAACTCCGAATGACGTATCGCTGGCTAGGGAATTGATCGCGCTTACTCCTGGGCTCACAAAAGCACGTGTTCGACTCCAACCAACTCGGATGGTATTCACTAATGTTGGGCCGAAAACGTGCGTTTCTTCCAACGAAAGCATCTGGGCGCCGCTGGTGTTGGAGCTAATATAGGAAAGAAAAGCATCAGGAAACGATTGGCGCGCGCTGTCATAGAAGTATGTGCCTGAGAGCGTGTCTTTTCCTGAAAGTCGACGATCGACCCGTGTCACCACGTGATTTTCGCTAGTGACGACGGCCGGGGCAGAGTTGAAGATACCTATGTCCCCGTGGCTTAGCACACCAGCGTTTGGAAGGGGGTATAATTGAAGGAAATGGGCAATTTGGGGATCAACCTGTACGGTGGATGGCGTACACGGGCTGCCTGAACCGAGATTGGGCTGCGAGCACAGGTTGCCGGCGCGAGCTGCGGCGGTCGGCACTGTATTCCGGCTTGTCGTCGCAAGCGACTGACGGATACCTTCAAAGTCGCCAAACACCCACATCTTGTCTTTTTGAATAGGGCCGCCGGCCGATCCGCCAAATTGGTTGCGGCGGAAAGGCGGAATCTTGGCAGGGTCAAAGAAGTTCCGCGCATCAAGGTATGAGTTTCGAAGGAACCAGTAGGCATCTCCGTGGAACGAGTTGGTACCTGACTTGGTAATCGCGTTGATGACCGCGCCGGTCGTCTTACCGTAGGCCGCCGAATAATTGCTCAGCTCGACAGAAAACTCCTGGACGGCGTCAACGCCCAACTCTAAGCCGAGAACGCTGCCCGGTGCTGCGTTGGTGTAATCATTGATACTGATGCCGTCCAGCCGATAGTTGTTTTCAAAGGGACGATGACCGTTGGCGGTCAATTGGTTTCCCAGCCCTCGGTTGGCGCGGTTAGAAGTGCTTGTCGTAGCTGCCTGCGGTCGAATAGCAGAGGCTCCTGGTTGGAGAGTGGCTAGCAAGGTCCAGTCGCGGCCATTCAAAGGCAACTCGCGCACGGTCGTCGCGTTGACCTCATCACTCATCGTCGATGAAGCCAGATCCACAGTGGGGACCCCGGCCGTAACTTGAACTGTTTGAGCGCTCTCTCCTATCCGCAGCGAAACATTTAAGAGCTGCGACTCCCCGACTGTCAGCGTGATGTCCTTTTGCACGATGGTTGCGAACCCTGGTGCTGAGACACTAACGTCATACTTTCCGGCCGGTAAGTTCGGCGCGGAGTAAACACCGTTCGTGTCGCTGGTGATCTCGCGAGTGAGGCCCGTCGCCGCGCTTTTAATGGTGACCTTTGCGTTCGGGACGATCGCTCCGGATTGGTCGCTCACCGTACCCGTGAGCATTGCTCCAGCAACTTGTCCGTGTAGCGACCCGGCGAGCGCGAGGCTTAACGCCAACGCCGCTAGAAGTCCTAGTCCTCGGAACTGTCTGTACATAAAGACCCCACTCTCCCCGCGAAAAACGGGGCTGCGGCTGTACTTGTGCAAAGAAGGCCGACCGAATCGTCTCGACAGCGAGTGGTTTAGTCCGGTTGCCACCAACAAGTCAAGCAGGAGGGGGTGAAGTATGAGTGATTCACATCGAGGTAACGGCCCGCAGCTTTTTGTAAGATAGCTTTCATGGGTAATCGGCGACGCTTGCCTCCACGGCCGATGGTGCCGCCGGACGTCGCGGCCTTACACTGCACGTCCCGTAACTGATTGATTCTAGAAAAGTTTCAGATGACGCCCGGCGGGGAGCTGATATAATTCTGCTACTTCGATGTCCGAACACGTAGGGGCTATCTACGCGCAAGTTGAGCGGGTCGCGAATAGCGAGACGTTCCGCAATGCGGAGGTCTTGCGACGCCTGCTGAAGTTTCTAGCCGAGAAATCCATCGCCGGCGAAGCGAACCAGTTAAAGGAGTACACCGTTGCGACTGACGGCCTCGGCCGGCCCGCCAGTTATGACCCCGGCCACGACTCGCTCGTCCGTATTCAGATTGGACGGCTACGCACTCGGCTTGCGGATTACTATCGTACCGAAGGTGAACGGGATCCCATCCTCTTGGACGTTCCCAAAGGGCACTTCCAGCTCACATGGGAGCGCCGCGCGCTGGCGTGGTCGAGAATCCAGATTCTCGTGGTGCCGATTTTAGCTGTTTGGGCGATTGGAATGACGGTCCTCTTCTGGCAGGAGCATCGGGTCAGCGCTCCGTTGCGGGAGGCGTGGACACCGGAGCTCCAGGAGCTATGGCGGCCCTTCCTGGAATCAAAGCGCCCGCTGATCGTCGTGGTTTCGTCTCCTTTATTCGTTGGGTTTCAGGGAAGCGGCTTCTATCGCGACCAAACTTTAAACCAGTGGGACGACGTTTTGGCCTCCCCGAAAGTGCAGGCGCTTCGCAAGACCCTGAACAACCCCGTGATCCTAGAGCGCTACTACTACACCGGGTTGGGCGAGACGAGCGCGGCTTTCCGCCTAGGGAAGCTCCTCGATTTTTCCGGACTCAAGATGTCGATAACAAGGAGCAGCCTGATTTCCTGGCCGCAGATCGTCGACAACAATATCCTGTTCGTCGGCGCCGCGCGTGTTTTTCGCGATCAATTGAGCAAGCTTCCCGTGGGTCGGGACTTTGTGATGCGTGAAGACGGCATCTACGACTTGAAAGCAAAGGCCGCCGAAACGGCTGCCTTCGCCGACGACTACCCTTCCATTGGCGCGAACGAAGCCAGCCGCACGCCAGACGACGGAGAAGTATACGCGCTTGTCAGCCATACGCCCGGACCGCTGGGAACGGGTGACATCCAGACCTTCAACAGCAATCACAGCCCCGGCGTGCAGGGCGCGGTTCAGTGGTTCACTGACCCAGCTTTCACGCGGCAGTTGACGTCAAAGCTTCGAAAGCCGGACGGTAGTCTACCTCGCTACTTTCAGCTCGTTCTCAAGATCAAGTACCGGGATGCCGTTCCCACCGAAATTTCCTATGTTACCCACCGGGAATTACAATCGGAAATCATGGGCAAGCGAGGCAACTAGTCCGGGGGGACACTCGTATTAATCGTCCGCCCGCAAATCCCGTAAGGTATGAGACCGGGAGGCGGGTGGCCGCCGTACCCTCCGAGCAGACACTATCGCAGCGAGCCTTCCCGTGCTCTTGGGCCCGAGGCAAGTGGGTCCGCCAATTAGCCGGGAATTCACCTTGGCTCTTGACCATCACCACCCACTACTCCATCGCGGCTTATCGGGTCGCGCCAGGTTCCAGCCTTCAGTTGGAGTCGACCTCACGGAGTGGCCACCCGCGATGGCTCGCCCGACACATGAATCACTCCAACGCCATTCTCGATGACAATCTTTGTACCGAATGGTTTTGAGAGGCGCTGAATCTTTTCCAGTACTCGCCCCGCCATGTCTGGTGAGGGAGTCATCGGTATTCCAGTGCGAGAAAACGGTCGACTCAGATCTTGCCCCAGGTCAACTGGATACAGCCGGACCTCAGTCAGTTGTCCATTTTCAAAATGACTCTCCGTGAGCAACGCCTCCATTCGCTCAGGTTGAACCACACGGCTCCCCGCAAAACCGCTGGGCAGCATAAGCTCCTCCGCGTCTGTCATCTCACCTCCCTGGTTTTGCGGAAGAGACCACTGGTACTGGTAGACAAACGTGTTTACACCGTAAAAGATGGGCTTCCCTTTGTAGATCTCAACACCACGCAGCGTATGGACACCGTGGCCGACAAATACATCGGCGCCGTTATCGATTGCCTGATGAGCGAAGTCGATCAGAAAATCTGGCGTGTCATTGTCATACGTATAGGTCTGAAAAGCGTAGTTCCCCTGATGACAGTGAACCGTAGCAATCATGAAGTCCGAATATTGCTTGCCGTCGCGTATGCTGCGCAGAATCTCTCGCAGGTCGTCGGGGTCCATCGTGTAGTGCAGGTCGCCGGGCTTAGGTCCCACTGCGAACCGTTGGTTGAATAACTCGAGTCGATCCTTCCGTTCATCGGCAGGCGCGGGTGCTACTGGAGCAAAAACCTCACCGCGGCGCGCATAGATCGAATCGCGAATCTTCCTCAACTGCTCCATCTGCTCAGCGGTGACCATGCCGTGCATCGTCACATGCAACGCATTCAAGCCAGGGTGCCCTCCAGCGTCGCCAATCCGATACGTCGCACCATCACGCCGCGCGGAATCCATCGACCATGCAGAGACCAGGCCCACGACACCTTTTGGTGTGCCTAGAAACCGCGCTGAGCGAGCCTCTTCGAGATTCCTACCCGTGCCTGCGTAGGCTATTCCGCCTTCGTTCAACATCCGAATGGTCTCAAGCATTCCGGTGATGTCAGCGTCCATCTGCATGTTGTTAGCGGTACCCATGATTTTGACACCCATGCTCTTTATGGTCGCTAAGGCACTCTTTGGAGCGCCTCCGAATCCGACCCCACCTATCGAATAAGGATAGTTGTCCTGGTCAATGAGAGGTCCCTCCATATTGGCGAAACCCACGTCCGCATCGCGAATGTGCTTAACCAGATTCTGAAATGCGGGATCGGCAAGCTGAGCAATAGGAGTACGGAGGATTAGGTCGCCTACGGCGGTCAACGCAAACGGGCCCTTGATCTTCATCGCCAGCTCGCGCTCTGTAGGCATCAAGGGATTCGGCTGACGGCGCGCACCTGCTGCGCCAGCGCGATCTGCGGCCCGCACCCGTTCTTGCTCGACTCTCCCCGTCCCCTCCTGTGCTGGAGCGCCTCCTTGCGCAACCGAGCTCACCTGTGCGCTGGCCACGCCGGCCCACCCAAATAAGGTAGCGCCTACAAGTGCGAGAACGCCTACGCCTCTTGCGATCATGGCAAAACATACGCTGGGTGCCTTAAGCGTAAGACTTTGAAGACTGTTCATGGCGTATCCTTTCCTTGACTGCTAGACGAAAACGTGAACAGCTGAACGAACGCCCCGTTCCCAGGGGAATCGCGTACAGCGAAGTGCCCTCGAACAAGTGGTGGAGCTATCTGCGTTTCATCCGCCACGGCTTGACCCCCGAGTCGTTCTCAATTCAGACGCTCCGTTCACATCGCCTGCAACCAAAGCTCTCCAAAGCTTCGCTGGAAAATGGATGCTTGAGGAAGCTCTACGCAGACTCGTCTAGACTGGTCACGGCTTCACGTCATAAACTTGCACTTCAGCTTCCTTAGCTCCGTGGCTTTGGACAGCGACGTAGTACCGATTTAGTTCGGGAACAAATAAGGACGTGGGTGACGCACCACCGGTTGAAATTGTTCCTTCCGACTCATAATGATCAGGGTCAATCTGTTTGAATACGACGATATATCCCTCTGTACTTCCCACCACTCCCGCTGAAAGATAAATCCGGCGACGAGCGGAATCATAGTAGATATCGTCAATTCCTTCCTTGGTTGGGATGCTCGTGATCATTTTCCCCGAATCAGAATCGAGGATCATTAATGCGCCGGGCCTACGCAGCGCCACAAGCAACCGATGATCGACTTGATCCAATACCGCAGCATAAGGAACACCTTCCGCTGAGTACTGCCACGCGCCGACCTGTGTACGTTTATCTCGGCTCACCAGGCCAATTTCGTGGCGTCCACTGACATCGAGAAAAAGCCTTGATCCCGAAGGTTCAAGTGCGACCCCCTCGATGCGATCTCCCTCGACCTTGATGTCCCCAACATGTTCCCAGTTCCTCGTATCAATTATGGCCAAATAGGAAAACCGCGGTACTCCTTCTGCTGATTTATGCGCATTAACGACGTAGACCAATTTGCTTTCGGGATCGAAACGCAACCCGTCGGCGTAGTCGAGCGTTAATCTAATCGTCTTAACCAAATCAAACGAGTCTCCTCGAAAAATCTTGCAGATTCCGTTGTCGTCGCTAACGAAGATTTCGTTGGCATCCGGGCGATAATACACTGCGTGTGCTTTTTCGAACCCTGGAATGGAATGAATCATTTCCCCTTTGCGCAAGTCGATGATCTCCAGCGTGTGGTTCTCCTCAGCGGGAAGAAAGAGCCGCATCCTCTTAAGGTCAATAGCAAAGTGATCGAAACGGGCAGATACATTGTGTATAGGAATCGTTTCGACAAGCTTCAACCCCGGGTACTCCCGAGAACCAGTCGTAGCGGTGAACGCCGTGAATGCTGCCAGAAGGTAACGGGGTATTTTTTTCATCTATGCTCCCACGCTTATGACCCGAGGCTCTGTTTGCTTTCGAAACTTTCTACTCAATCCAATTTCCTGACCGAAGTGCCCCGGAATTTATCAGCGGGGTGGAGGAAATGTTGGGTGGAAATCCCCCGCAATTTCTTGGGCCGTCATTTCATTCGCGCGATCGAAAATCTTCAAGTACGCGCGCGTGACCGTTGCCATGGCGGATGCCGGTGTCCAATCGATCGTGTCCGTCGTGGTATGGTTCAGGATGTTGTCGATGATGTGAAAGCTAGGAGCTGTGAAGTAGAACTGCGAGAGATCACCACCAGGAGTAGCTTCAGGTAGCTTATGAACTGCGACCCCGAATTCTCGGAACGTGTCAGGTACCAGCTTCTTGAATGCATCGCTCCCTGACGCGTACCAGCGCCGAGCACTGACCGTATCCGCTGTCATCAGCCCGTCGTTGACAAAATAAATCTGCGTTTGTGATGTGTGCTCACAATTCGCTATGAGGACAACTTTCGAGAAGAAATCTTTCATGTTCAATCGCATCCAAACACCGCCGACGACGCCAGGCGAGTGGTGCGTAGGAGAATCGATGAAAATCATGGTCCGTCGCCGCTGCAATGTTGGGATGGCGGCATAATAACGCGCAATCTCCAGCATGGTTGCCATACCTGAAGCATTGTCCAGCGCCCCATCGAAATACGCGTCATGATGCGCCAGGACGACGATGCTCTCGTCGCGTTGGCCCGGCAGAGTACCGAGAACGATATTAGTCTTGAGTGCCGATACGATCTTGACGTCCAAGCGCATGCGAACCTTAGGGCTTGTACTATCCTCGATTGCTTGGCGGACAGCATTGCCCTCGTCGTGACTAACGGACATTGCGGGCACAGCCGTGAGAGGCCCCATCGTCGCTTGGCCGCCATGGTTACCGAACAGCATGGACTGCATGTTGCCGGGGAAGCCTTGAACAACGAAGACGCTTGCCGCTCCTGAATCGAGTGACCGTTGCAGCGCACCAGTCCAGGCCGACGAGGTGTACACCCCGCCATCGGTTGGCCAGCTGTAAATGAAGACCGCCTTGCCCTTCACGTCGCGACCCTTGAAGTCGGCCGCCGTGCCCAAACCCACCCACACCGGCTCCGCCTCCACAAGACCGTTCGTCGTGCCGATAGAGTTCCCAATCGGGAATGCTGACTTTAGCGGAACGGTCTTCCCTCCAACGATGAGCTGGACATCCCACGAGCTTGGAAACCATTGCGGGGGAAGATCATTCTCTATCCGGCGGGTTTGCAGACCGAGCTTCTTGAAACGGTCTTCCATATAATCCGATGTCAGATGATCGTAGGCCGTACCGGCAATTCTCCCCCAAAACTGGTTGCCGTCATTCCGGCTCTTCTTCGAGATGGCGACGATTTCCTCTTCCGTTTTCTTGATCGCCATACCATCCACACTGGCGTATTTCTCCGCACCGGGCGGCAAACCCTCTTTTATGTAATCCTCTTCTGCAATCAACAACGCATCCCGGTCGTCGGGCAGTCCAGGAGGCGTGGTAACTCCCTGGTAGTTGATCCGTCCGGTCCTAATGCGCTGGCCAGCTTGAGGGCTCCCTCCCGCATTCTGAGCCCGCCCAAGCATGGCCCCGGCTCCGAACATCAGCAACGCAACCAAACCGGCGACCCCGCCGATTCTCACGCCGGACAACAGGCCGCGCTCACCAACGTACCGACAAATTCGACGAGTACGGTCAGTCTTTTCACTACGCATGTTTCCCCTCGGCACCGAAAATTCCGTCCTTAGAGCTGTGCGTGTTCGCAGGCAACGAACAATTCTTTGCGGCTTGTCGTTCGTCACAACTGGATACCTAGAGACTGCCGCATCGTGGGACACGCTTTTCACTCGTGTTGGTCTAACGCATGGTGGGTGCGGTGACCGTCGGAATCCGCCAGAGTTTCACCGGCTGGACAAGAGCACCGTCCCCCGCCGAGTCCCACACAGCAAAGCGCACCCACTTCTTTCCGGCGGCGTCGAATGGGATTTGGAAATGATGACGACCGAACGATGGGAGGTCTGTGGCAGAGATGATCTGCCGGTCGGTCTGGTGTCCATCACCCCAGACGACCTCAACGAACTCCAACGGGAACGTCCATTCCACATCTGCCACTATAGTCCGCTTATTGCCGGTCCCTTCTAAAGCGTAGGACGGAATCAACACTTCCCCCGACGTCACGAAGTGATCCCCGCGCTTCATTGCGTCGATGATCGGCCTCCAGTTATCGATCCCGGGTGGCTCGGCAACCTTTACATAGCTGACCGGATTATTCCCGTAGACGTCGTCACCGGGCCCCATGCCATGGATCTCGGAAATGGCCTCGAGATATTTCGGCGGTGTGGGTAGGTCCGCAATCCAGTTGTTGGTTTCGTCCAGCAACGGCAAGCAGCGATACTCGCACAAGCGCAGTTCCGATCCGTCCAGCCCCATGCCCCAGCGGAAGCCGAACCCCCCATAATTCTCGTCGCGAAAGTATGCTGTGTCTTTGATCGCGTCAGGGTAGCCGGCAGACGCTTTGGAACGCGGATGTGGCTCATAAATCAGCAAGTCCTCACGGCGTGCCATCTCCATAAGGTCTGCCGGGGTGCCAATGTGATACACCTTGCCATACTTCGGATCATTCTCAACAAGAGGTTGGCCGGCGTCGCGCGATTGGCCCCAGAAGACCGGGTGCGACACAAGCAAATCAGTATGCCCACCGAGTTGTTGGGCGAGGTTGCTGACCGTGATTTCCTCAGCCGGCAAGATCCAGAAGTCCTTATCCGAATGCAGTCGGGCAATTTCGTAGTAGACCTCCAAATTTTTCACGTGACGTAGGGCACCATCTCTTGCCGTCATTCCCTCACTGCTGTGCAAGTTACCGCCATCCGCCGGAGCGTAGATATTGACCCCCGCCGCCTTCAGCACTTCGACATCAGGCAGCGTAGTCGCGAGGCCGGTGCCGAACGCTTGAAGTTGCTGCGCTAGGAGCGGGTGAAAATGCGCCACCATGACCAAGTACCCGGATAGCGGCTTGAAGTGATCCTCTCGCGTGTAGGAGAGTGCCGACCCGATCGTAGCCTGAGCGGATTCGTTGCTAACATAGAAATACACCGGCATCCGCTGCCACGTTCGAGGCCGCGCGCTCTTCAACGAGAAGCATTCCCGCCAATCTCCGGAACCTCGGCCAGCAATAGCCGGATCTGCTTCACTCTCGGGCTCTCGGATTCCGAACGAGAACCGCGAGGTACTATCCTTGCGGTACCAGTTGTATCCGAGGTTGACTGCTAATTCGCGCGCCCAGAAGAAAGTATGCGGTGGCGGGAATGTTGCGATTGAACCCCCATTAACTTCTGCCGAAATCAGACGATTGCCGGCCCGCACAACGGACTCTTGGTTGTTTGTGGGGCCATCGAATTCATAGTCCTGCCAGTTGTTGGCAACGTCGTGCCACACGATCCGTGACCCCGACCGGATCTCCAGCCCGTCAAGGCCCGCATCGTATTTGTAGGCCACCGAGGGCTCCTCGGTCTTCGCAATCACTTCTTGACGAATCAAGTTCGCGCCCCTGTACACCGTGTACTGCAGCTTCCCGGAGAAAACGCCGAGCTTCACGCCAGGGAACGATATTTCGACGCGCGCCCCGTTGGTATTCACGTCGCAATTCTGAGCCTGAAAGACAGCGGAAGAGCGATTGATTTCATCAGGTGTGCGTGGCAGCCCCTGAAGGCCGCCAACCGATGACCCTGGGGGCATCCAACCAAGAACGCTACTCGCGCCGGGTCCTTCGGCGCTTCCCGGAATTCGCAAAGGCGCGTCCCAGAAGGCCTCCCACTTGTTCTGTTCGACGATCTCGGGAGTGAGCGGAATGCCTGCGCTCATGAGGGGCCTTATTTGCTCCAAAGGCAGGCGGCGGAAACCAGTGACCACGTGAAACTCGGGAATGAGATTACTTGCCAGAGTGACCCACTGCGCCCCCTTGGGTCTCATAGCCAAGTCCCGGATCGTCGGCGTCCCGTCATGAATCGTCAAGCGGAGCCGTAGTTCATTGTTCATTTCACCGTCCCAGGTCACGATTAGTGCGTTGTCATCAACGCTGGCTGACAACCCTGGAAGGCTCTTGTAGTGGCTCAAATCGCAGGTCGACCCTTGGGCATGAGCGGACAAAACCGCCAAACAGGCACCAACGGATGCCATCCGGAGCAACACAGTGGACTTCCTTTTCATGCGCATTGCCTCTCCCCGTGGCCGTCCACGATGCCAATGCTGCTGCCGAGCCAGTAGTTTCCGGCGTCGCCGTGACGCGTGGCCATTCTTCCAGCTCAGACGGCAGCTCTCTCCATTTGAGCCTGATCTCGTGAGCCTGTCAGAACACGACGATCAGCCAGGCGTCGATAATTGATACGGCAAATCTCGAAGCGCCTTCCGGCTCAATCAATTGTCGCCGGCTTGTTGTAGGCCGCAGAGGGTCGTTGCACGGGCGGCCGGAACACGGCTTAAGATCAACGCTGCCTGAGGCCCAAGTCCAGAGAACAGTTTGTTCATAGGAACCTCACTCTCCCGGCCAACCCCGAGCTGCGGTCCTACTTCGTCAAAGAAAGCCAGGTCGATGGTCCGAACAGCCAGTCCTTTAGTCCTGTTGCCATCAGCAAGTCAAGCAAAAGGGAGTAAAGTATCAGTGATTCACGTCCAGGTAACAGCCAGCAGTTTTTGTAAGATAAGCGATGATTGTCTCTGCGGAGCCGCGTTGACTGCGACTGCGCTGTTTGGGCGCGTCCAGTAGGAGGGGATGGGCAGTGGATCGTCAAACATCGCGGTTTTACACTACGCGCGCCGCAACTGATTGATTCCAGAAAACTTTCAGGACGCTCGGCGAAAGGCCGATGCTCGTGCGACCCTCTCCCGGAAGTCATTTTCCGCGGTCGGCGGGTTTGCTGGTGCATGATATGCGGCGGTCGGCCATTCGGAACCTGTCAATGATGTGGTAGCGGCCGACCTACGCTGCGCGTTCCTCGCGCACCCTCGATCTTTCCGATGGCAAGAATTTTTGTGGTGTTCCTTCCCGCTACTTTTTGCGCCAGTAGGAAAGCTGGTTGGCAGAGCCTCTACGACCTGCGGCTTGTCCAGGAGAAGGTAGGACAAAATCCATCAGCGCACTTCCCACGCTTATCGGCGCGAGCTCGTCCACTCGTGAAGGGTTAGCGCGACGAATTCCGGGCACGACGGACCTCGGCCTGCAAACTAGCGGGCTCCTGGACGCTATTCCCCATCAGCGTCCGATGCCCGCGCTTGGTCTCGGAGTAGTGAAGACCGACACCGTCCGTGATGTAATTTTCGGCGGGATCGGCGGTAGAATCGGCTTGTCATGGCTGCTGAAGTGAAGCTCGACCTGATCATCGAAGCGCTCGAAATGGCCGACGATTCGATCTCGTCCTATCTGGACGTAGAAACAGGCGAAGTGCGCTCGGTCACGGGAGAGGAGTTCGATCTCGCAGAGGATCCGCAGACAGTCATCGAGGAATTGCCAGACTGGCAAGGTGAGGCGGTTAAACTTGCGCGGAGTATCCAGGAACAGGTGGGCAAGCGATACCTGGCGCTACCTGACAAGTTCGACGTCCACGAGTGGGCCATCATGGACCGCTTCTCCGAGACACTGAAAAGCGCGCGGTTGCGGAATGATTTCCATGGCAGTATTCGCGGTGCAGGCGCCTTCCGCCTATTCAAACGACTACTTACGGAATACAACCTGTGGGACGCTTGGAATCAGTTTAAGCAAGTCGAACTTCGGCAGATGGCGATCGAATGGTGCGAAGAGAACGGCATTACCTTCCGTCAGCCTTAACGGAGCTGGAAGAGTATCGATGCACGTCCGTTAAGACTAGCCACAACCGGTTACGCACACGAAATAATACAGATGACACGCCGGAGTGGCAAAGTTTTCAACCAGCGGGCGACACCGACAGCTTGTGGTCAAGAGCGCTGAGGAAATGAGAGCCGTGATGGCAAGGGCGGTTCCTCAAATGTGGCGCGCAACATTTGTCCCATAAAGGATAATGTTGCCGCCGCCAAAGCATAAACTTGCCGGTTCGCGGAGCGGCAACCCCAGTGGAGCGCGCGCCAGGCTCATGCCTTGTGCTCCAGCCGAAAGCGTAACCTTGCCGGAAATACAGTTTTAACGATTAACTTGCCGCCGGTTAAAATCACAGCCGGCCCGAGAGGCTCCAAATGATCAAACCCGGCGCGATTTCCCGATCACTAATGCCTTCCCCGAGCATGATTCACAAGCTTCTGGCTTGCTTCGTCCTGATTGCGGCCTCAGTGACCAGCGTTCGTGTTGCCGCCCAGGCGCCAGCTGAACGTTACCGTAATGAGTTGCAGCCGCTGATCGAAGACTTCGTGCACCAGCAGCAGATGCCGGGATTCGCTATCGGCGTCATCCAGGACGATCGGCTGGTCTACGCCCACGGCTTTGGCGTGAAAAATCTGATCCACAACCACGATCCCGTCACGCCACGCTCGCTGTTCCATATGGCGTCCATCACAAAGACGTTCGTGGCCACGTCTATCATGCAGTTGGTGGAGGCAGGC